>Ga0208271_100019_pt1 | contig 183557 bp, 181 predicted proteins | sample LakWasM111_LOW13_2_FD_183927 | JGI IMG/M metagenome (GOLD analysis project Ga0208271, IMG submission 183927) | Freshwater sediment methanotrophic microbial communities from Lake Washington under simulated oxygen tension - Sediment Metagenome... | ecosystem: Environmental > Aquatic > Freshwater...
GGATGCCTATCTGGACGAGTTCGTCTTCCGCTTCAACCGCCGCACCTCCAGCTCTCGCGGGATGCTGTTCTACAGGCTGATGCAACAAGCCGTGGTCACCGATCCGGTGACCTACGCCGACATCGTGTTACCCGCCGAAAAAGCCGCTGAAATGACCTAGTGGAGCTAAGCGGATACCCCTTATTTATGTACAGCATGATAAACACCATGGACGAGCTCTCTCCTTCCCAATGGGTTACCAGGTGTGCCGAGCGATTGCACGACCGCTGGCAAACGGTGGAGCCCGCTCAACTGGAAGAAGTGGCGATGGAGCTTTGGCACGATTCACACCTTCGAGCGCTGCCCCCTGCAGAGGCCGCAGCGTTGTGGCTCCGTCCTGTGGCTTGCCAGCAGTCCTAGCGCACACATCGCCGAGGCTGTAGACACAGCCGACAGCAGCTTGCCGCTGTGCCTCACAGCAGCCATCTGCCTACCAAGCTAGGCTGGCTCAGCGATTTATGATGGAACTTCCGTGGATACCAAACAGAAGTCATGCCCAATATCGCTACCCTCCTGAAAACAGAAATCTCACGTGTGGCCCGGAAGGAAGCCCGGGCCGACACCCAACCGCTGAAGAAGGCGTCCGCCCATCACCGCTCGGACATTGCCGCCCTGAAACGCCGAATCACCGCCCTCGAGCAACTCGTCGCTCGCCTGGGCAAGGCTGGTGCCAAAACAGCGCCGGCCGCCCCAGTCGATCAGGCTGGGGGTGGCTTCCGGTTCAGTGCCAGCGGCCTGCAGACGCAAAGAAAGCGGCTGGGCCTGTCTGCCTCGGAAGTGGCCCTTCTGCTGGGTGTATCAGATCAATCCGTCTACAAGTGGGAGAACGGCAAAACCCGGCCCCGGGCCAGCCAGTTTGCGTCGATCGCGGCCTTGCGAGGCTTGGGCAAGAAGGAAGCCGCAGCCCGATTGAACGAGTTGGCGGAGGTCGCCAGCGCGTAAATCCCGGGAACCCCTTCCGTTGCATGGAAAGCAACAAAGGCGTAAAACAAAACCAAGGGCAAACTTCCCAAACGAGGACATATGGCAACAAAATCATCATCAAGTCCTGCCGATGAGGCGGGCAACAAGGCTGACATCAACAATGTGTCTGATCTTGGCTTGGAGATTGCCAAGGTACGCGCACAGGCTGCCGAGGAGTTGGGAAGCATCAAGGCCGCCGAACAGTGGTTGATGGCCCCCGCGATGGGACTGGATCAGCGTCGACCGATCGACCTCTTGGGTTCGATGGAGGAGATTGCCCTGGTTACCCAACTCCTGTCACGCATACGCTACGGGATCTACACGTGACATCGTTGTATGGTGCATTGGAGTCTTAGGCTTCGCAATGACAATGAGATACCCCTGCTTACCGAGGGAGTCCCTTAAATTGCTCTTTCAGCAAGGCCCTTATGACCGCCTATTTTCCCTGCACGGCACAGACGTAGTACAGCGCTGTCTCGATTGACTGTGATCCTCTATCCTAGACAGGGCTAACGATGTGTCCTCATAGAGCACACTAATAATGTGCCAGCTATCGATATGTACATTTGTCGTTCTGCCAACTTTTTTGACCGTCCTCGGCCAGAAGGAGACGTTCGAATTAGTGAATGAGCCGCTGCCCGAGTTACCTGGAGGCAGCGACCACGAGGTGATGGCGCTAAATCTGCTCTGACTACGCGTCGGGGGCCGCCGAAGTACTTGTCCTCGCCGAACCACTAGGCCGCGCCGCCGCACTCTCTTTCGGAGGCGAATATTCGCTTTCAGTTGGGGCTCCACCCGGCAACTCCTTCCGAACATGTACAAGGGGAGGTGATGCAATTTTCAACACCGACACGCACAACGGTAGGTCTGTTTTCGCATTGATGACGGCAGCAAACGTCGCAGCCACAACCTGCTCGATGTATTCGAGATTGCGCGTGCCCAGCAGTCCAAGCGACTCGGTCAACAGCTCGGTCACCTGCGCCTTGAGGTTTTTGACGCTGTGCTTGTGCTTCCTGAGACCTGCAACGAGGATTGCGAGCAGCTGGCTGATCACACCGAATTGGCAGTTCCCGAACCTAAAGAGCGTCCCGAGAAATTGCATGCTTACGCGCAGGGCGGACTCGAACTCTATCTCGCCCTCGGCGATGAGCTTGGCGAACTTTCGGATGCCGAAGTCGAGCCAGACTTCACCCTGGTATGCCAGCATTGTCAGGTCGATGTCATTCAGGGAGATGAACGACCGGTTAGCGAAAAACATCTTCAAGCAAGCTACCGAATAGTCACGGGCGCTGATCTCCCGCTTTAATAGGGCGTGCATCAGAAGCAATTGGGGCCACGCACCACGTGTCCCAAACATTGCTGCGATGTTTCGCAGCCGTCCGTCAACACTCAGAAGGTGGGCCTTCTCCTGCAGGCTCAGCAGTATCACTGAAAACTCTTCCCCCGACAGCGCCTGGTGCAATTCCGTCGGCACTTGCGAGATGTCGTCTGGGCCGTAGGCGGGCAAAACCTCGCAGTGACGCTCAATGGCATCCGCAATCGCTTCGAAGTATTGGATTTCCCGTGCACGGTCCTGATCACTGAACTCAGAAAAGCCCAGTTGGCCATCTCGCTGGAAAGCGGTGCCTTCCCGCCGCGTGACGCGCACATTGGCAAGCTTCTGGGTGATCAGGTCTCGCGTCCTGGTGGTCACGAGCACTTGGGGTAGACCCGCTAAGCAGTCCAGGCCCTCAATGGTTGCCAGTTCGGCCAGGGTGGCCGCATCGATGACAAATCTTGAGTCGGCATCTGTAAACAGTTGCGCGGCCGCTTCGCGCTCATGCGGAGCTCCTCCACCCACAAACAAAGGAACATCCTGCTGCTGCCAGCCGCGGGCGAGTTCGACTGCGTCGCGGCCAAGCATCTTGGCCACGCCTCCCAAAGTGATAGGCGAGGTTCGATAAATCTCGAACACCTGCTGGGCGTGATCCGACTGCTCTCTCAACTGGCGTGTCAGCTCGCTGAAGTCCGCCTTCCCCTCCGCGTCCTTGCCGATCGACATCATCGTCATGATCTTGGACGGATTCAGGGACTGCGAAGTCGCCCGTCCCGAAAGGTCCAGGAGCCGCCTGTAAGCGCTCTGGATCTGCACCACCAGGTAGGTTCGCGCTTGCGATGTGAGCTTTTCCGGGATGACCAGACTCTCATCCAAGCGCAGGCCCAGCAGGCGGCGCACGTCCTCGGAATCCGCGTGACGAAACTCCTCGGTCAGCGGCAGCACTTGGCAGTCGGATGGATCGATGGTGCGCACCAGTTCCTGTCCCGCGGGGTCACGCAGCAGAACTGAGGTGCCCGGCCCTACCGTGTCCGGCACGGCATGAAGTAGGGGGAGCTCGCCGCCGGGCATCAAATGCGCAGCCAGATGCACAGCGGCCGCTTCCGTGTCGTCCAGTTTGGCCCGGCGCATCCGGTAAAGCCGGCGCACGGCCTTCTCACGATCACCGTAGGCCATCTCGGTGCTGGCAAGCCTGGCGAGTTCGTCGGTGGAACCAGTCGCCAGCTCGGGTGCATCGCCGACGATGGCGCGCACGCTAGCTTCGTCGCGGTGCACGGCCACGTAGAACTTGAAATTCCAGCTCACTGCGGCATCGGGATGACGGTTGATCTGCGGCTCAACCAACGTAGCCAGGAATTCCCAGTCGGCAGTGCGCTGGCCTAGCTCGATGGCATGATGCCGCGCATCATCGTTAAACGCCCATCCTGGCGGAAAGCTCCTGACGAGATGCCGGGCTTTCGCAAGCTGCCCACTTCGCAGGAGGGCGAGCAGCCGGTGTATGTGGAGTTCGCACAACTGGCCTTTTGGCAGGATGCGGTCAAGCAATTCGGCTGCTAGGACATAACGCCGCGCCTGCATCAGCAGCATCGACACTAGATAAATTTCGCCTGCATCGCTATTCTCGTTGATCAGTCCGGTCGCTCTCTCGATGACGGGATCGGCTTCGCGGGGTTTGCCGTACAGCTTCAATGCCCGACCTGAGATCGCAAGGAGCAAAACTGCATTCCCAGCGATGGCGGCGCCCAGTTGCTGGCGAACCTCTTCCAGCGCAGCCGTGCGCGTCTCGGGTTGAGCCAACATCGTGTCCCAACGCAGGGCCTGCAGGGCATCGATGGTGCGTTGCTCGAGGACGCGCTCCTTGGCCGCATGCAAGGCGCTTTCAATGGCTTCGACGTCGCCTGCATTGGAAGCCAGCTGCCCAAAAGCGACCAGCGCCTCGGGTGGCATCTGATCGACTGCGCGTCTGCCCAGCGAAAGCGCGTCCTGCCTCTTTCCGCTTGCGGCCAGGGCTTCGATGCCAAGTCGGTACAGCACCGGCGCCTGCATCGCCCGGGCTTGGGATTCCTGGTAGACCGCTAGTGCGTCGTCAGCTTTGCCCAACAGCAGGTAGGCCATCCCGAGTCGCGCTGCCGTATCAGCGACCGTGTCCGGCGCTTGGACCGCCCACAGCTTTTGAACGCGCGGTTCAAATGCCGCTGCCGCGGCTGCCAGGTTGCACCGCGCGGCGTCATCGAACAGGCGAAAGGCCGCCCTCAATCCGTCACCGGCCGCGCTTTCCAAATTCAAGGACAAGCTGGCATCGGCCACGAAAAAGCCCGCGTCCGGCAACGTGAGCGCCTTCAAGGCGGTCTTGGCCGCTTCAGCGCCTTTGCCATTCGCCCTGAGGCTCCACGCCACGAGTTGCAGGGCGTCGGCCTGGCCGCGATGAACCGGCGGGATGTCCGACTCGGTCAGGGCCTTGCCGTCGATCATCTGGGCGTTAGCCAAAACCAGCCAGGCCGACAGGGAGTTGGGAAACCGGTCGACCGCGGCTTGTGCCGCTGCGATGGCCTGCGGAATTTCCTTGCGCAGCAAATGTGCCCTGGCCCGCGAGGCAGCGAGTTTGTCGTCGTCTTCGCAAAGGTCAGCGGCCCTTATGAACTCCGAAGCCGCATCCTCTTCGCCGTGGAGGTGCCAGTAGCAAATCCCGCGTAACAAGTGCCAGCGCGCCTTTTGGTGGGCATCGAACAGGGTTTGGTTCTGACCGAGGTTATCGATGTCGGCCAAGGCCGACGCGTACTGGTTGGACTTGATCTTGGTGTTGATGTGGTCGAGCTGTCCCGACACCAGTTTGTTGGCCGAGCTCTCGCGGGCTGTCGGCAACTGCTCCTGCAGGCCCGGGGCCACCAGCACCTGCGCCGTGGGGGCAATAGGAAGAGTGGGTGCCGGCACGGTCGACGGGGCCGCCGCCTGATGCCCGGGAAGCAAGGTCGCCAACCCCTGGGATCCGGCGCCGAAGAGCGAGCGGTGAACCCCAAACCAGTTGCTGAGCTCGCTGCCGAGGAAGTTTTTCAGGTTCGCGAGATCGACGGCGCCTGCCTGCTCGTTCAGCTCCATGCACGTCGTCACCAGCTTTGACCAGACCAGGGGCGGGTTGTGGCGGATCGCGTGTCCTGGCGCGGCGGTTTGGATCTGGTGCAAGTAAGACTTGCATTCGGCAGTTGTATCGGAGTCCAAGTCGTGCGCAAGGAAGTGGACGTGCGCGAGGAAGATAAGCAGCTCGTCAGGCGAACAGTCGCAGTTGGCATAAAGGTCGACCGTGGCTTTGATCAGGGTGTAGGCGGTGCGCTTGGCGTCGTTTCCCGCACCCGGATCGACAAGCTTTTGCAGCCAATCGACCGACGTCAGGGACGATCTGGCCAGGGTGGCCACCGCCTCGGCGCCACGCATTTGGGCCTTGGTGGCCATGTCGTGAACGATCAGTAGAACGTCTGCATCTTTGGCGAAGTCAGCGGACTGGAAGTCTAGCCAGGCGTTGCCCACAGCCTGGGTGAAGTCCGCATCACTCTTGCGCGCCGTCAGACCGCTCTTCATCTGCATGAGTGCGCGGCTACGCTGGCCCGCGCTGTTTTCCACGGTGCAGACCAAATCGTCCGTGAAACGGCCATGGACGCGGGCCTGGAACCTCAGTTCCACAACACGGCTATCGTCCAGCAGGCCGGCCGTGGGGCCTCCGATGCACATGGCCAACAGCTTGGTGGCCTGGACCCGGTTCTCGAAACGATATCCCTTGCCCCCGGTGGCGGAGGACGGTGCCACCTTCTTGGCCTTGCCGGCCCTCGCCGAAGGTTTGTCGTTGCGCTTATCCTTGCCCGGGGATTGCTTCATTGATGGACCTAGCCCTCAAGTTCTTGATAGAAGCAGACGATAACCCGTCCGCCGGGGGAAGTTTAGGGTGTTTCCCGAATCGCAAGGGCCAAAGGGAGGATGGCCAAACCTGGGGAAATGGCTGACGTGCGAGAAACCAGCCCTTCTAATAGGTCACCTTTTGATATCCGCTTTGGGCCCAAAGCAGACGTCGCAGCGTTCAGCGATCGCCACTGTTTGTCTGCTTGCCTGTTACTGCATCGTGAATCAGTGCAATCACCGGTGAGATTGCGAGAATCACCCACCCTGCCGTTGAGAAGCCCATAACGAGTAATGCTATGGCGATGATGAACAAGGAAACGATGAGCCAATGGATGAGTTTCACAAAATCCTCACGTTGTAAATGTCCGCTTCTGGCCGAATTGTGTCATGGTGACTCCTTTTGAACTGGGCCCGTTACTGTCCTTGGATTCTGCGGAAAGCAGTCATCGAAAACGCTGCCACTCTGGGCAACAAGATTCCGGACCCCGTATTCTCGGTACCAGGTGGTTACAGAGGGATTGGAAGCGCACCCTAGAATGGTGGTTTCAAATGATGAGCCTCAGATGACCACTGCAAAAAAGCAAACAGCATTCAACCGTGCCCTCACTCCCAGCGCCGAGCTGGCCGCTGTAATCGGTGCAACGCCTCAACCCCGCACAGAAGTGGTAAAGCTCATGTGGGAGTACATCAAGGCCAATAACCTGCAGAACCCGAAGAACAAGCGAAACATCTTGGCTGACGCCAAGCTCAAGGCCGTCTTCGGAAAGGATGAAGTCACTATGTTCGAGATGACCGGGCTGGTGGGCAAGCACCTGAGCTAACCCCGGGGCCCTCAGCAAACATCGATACCAGGAGCGCTTCGCGCGTTCCGAGCACGTCGAGCGTGGAGGCAGCTCGCACTTTCATCGCAGGGTCAGACTCGAATTACAACGGGCATCTAGCCAGCGAGTGCCTTGTCTTTAGGCAATGCCCGCTAATGGCCGATGGCGGTCATCCTAGCCGAGGCCGGAACGGGGTCGACGCGGAAGTACAGGCTACTGAAAAGCGGCCAACCGGCGCAGTGCAAGGAAGCTCCATCTGACGTCCGCCCGTCCAAGCATGTCCTCGCGCTCGACCTGGTGGTGACAGAGCAATCCGTGCCCTGCCGCCAACCGAACCGTGTCTTCAGCAGGGACAACAAACATTCTTCTGCCTTTTGGTATCGAACCGTGCCGAAGAGACATGAAGACTTGACCGTTGTCGGCCGCCAACTCGGCGATGGCTTCCATGGCGACCTCCCGTTCTTGAGGTTCTAGGTGCATCCAAACTGCTGTGAGAAGGACGACGTCGAACCGGCGCTTTGCTCGCCGCAACACGTCCAGCTTGGGAAGATGGTCGTCCATCCAGTCGATTGGCAGTGCTCCATGTAGGCGTTGCCCTTCGCGGCGAAGCTCGCCTGTGGGTTCCACTGCGACAACCTGATGACCGCAGCGAGCGAGTGCTGCAGCATCGCGCCCCGATCCCGCGCCGATGTCGACCACCGTGACCGGCTGTGCAGGGAACAAGTGCATCAAATCACGGTAGACCTCAGCGAAAGCGATACTCTCGTACTGCGAGGCCAAGGCCGATGCATTCGCACCGTATTCAGCTGCTCCGGGAACTGTAGACATCATGGATACCATACATGGTTTAAACGAGCGCTTGCGTAGTGCAGCCCACGACTTGGCGCATGAACATCGACAGCGTCGCCATGGGCGGATACAGCCGTTCGCGGTGCTCGAGCAGCAGCGCCTAGGTCGTCTCAAGCAACTCCTGACTCGTCATCACGTTGAAAAATTCCACCGCCTGGGTCGATCTCACCCGGCGTCCCATGTTGCTGTAACGTTAATGCAAGGCGCTTTGGGCATTACGATCAATGGTGCTGACCTTTGCAAAGATGGTATGGGTGCTTCGTAAACAACCATCCTATCGATCCTGGGTCGGCCACCCGCCTTTGCTTTCAAGCACTTACGCTCGTTTCCAAGGGGGCCAACGCCAAAGTAACTACTATTCTCCTTAGCGTAAGCTTTCAGCCGACGCGACCCAGCCCCCACCCAATGCCTGGTACAAGGCGGCGCTATCGACGAGGCGTTGTGACTGAGCCGCGATCAGGTTGATTCGATTCTGTTGCGCCTGCTGTTGTGCAGTAAGCAGTTGGACGTAACTGGCGGCGCCCAATGCATATTGCCTTTGCATGGATTCCAGAGAACCCTGCGCTGCGATATCGGCGGTTGCCAGTGCAGCCAGCGTTTGCGCATCGTTATCCAGTGCGCGCAGTACGTCGGCCACATTGCGTAGAGCTTCGAGCACGACGCTTTGGTAATTTGCTGCCGCCGCATCGAATGCGGCCAACGACGCCCGCTTTTCGGCGGGCAAGCCGGGATTGAAAAGCGGCTGGGTCAACTGCCCGATGAGACTCCATACCGCCGAGCCGCCGCCGAACAATGCGCCGGTGCTCAATGCCTGCGAACCGAGGCTGGCACTGATGTTGAGTTGTGGGTACAACTTGGCGACCGCGACGCCGTATTCCGCGTTGGCGGCATGCAATAGGGCTTCTGCGGCCTGAATGTCGGGGCGGCGGCGCACCAATTCGGACGGCAAGACCAGCGGCAGGTCAGACGGAAGGGTGAACTCCTCCAGGGTGAAGGTGGGTAAGCCTCCCGCGCCCGGCGCCCGGCCAGCGAGCACCGCCAGCAGATGTTCGTTCTGCTGGAGTTGTTTGCGCAGCAAGGGAAGTCCAGCGCGGGTCTGTTCCACCTGGGTTTGCAAGGCCAGTACATCGTCCGGCGCAGCCTGACCGAGGCGAACCCGCTCTCGGGTGATGTGCAATTGTTCGTCCTGGGCGCGGAGGATGGCCTCCGTGGCCTGGATTTGCCCAGCGAGCCTGGCTTGGGTGATGGCGGTGGTGACGATGTTCGCCGCCAAGGTCAACCGCGCACCTTCCAATTCGTAGCGCCGATACTCGGCGCGGGCCGCCAGCGCTTCCAGTGCGCGCCGGTTGCCACCGGCCAAGTCGAGTTGGTAATGCACGCCCACCGAGGTGTTGTAGAGGTTGAACACGCGTGCGTCGCCGGTTTGCCCCAATGTGCTGGGGTTAACGCGCTGACGCTGCCCGCTCAGGTTGGCATCGACTTGGGGATACAAGGTGGAGCCGGCTCGCGCCGCATAAGTCTCCTGCGCCTGACGCAAGGTGGCCTGTGCCGCTGCCATCGTGGGGCTGGCTTGCAGTGCCTGGCCGATCAGGCCGTTGAGTTTGTCGGAGCGGAGCTCTTTCCACCATTCGGCTGGCACGGGTGCTGAAACGAACTGCTGGTGGTTTCCCTGTATCCCTGGGCTGGCGACGGTCACGACAGGCAGCGGAGCGGTCGTATAGCCCGTCACGGCAGGTGAAGCAGGATGCTGGAAATCAGGACCCACCGCGCATCCCGCCAGCACGGCGACCAGAGGTGACAATAAAACCATTTTCCCCCATGGTTGCAACTTTCGGCTGTGATTTCGACTGTTCATTTTTTCTTCCTTTGTTTGTCTAAACGGTGGATGGGAGCGGGCCAAGATGCGCAATACGTTTTTAGAACTCAATACTCAGCGCGACAGAGCCGTAAGCTTGGTTTGTCCGCTGCTCCTCGAATTCCCGTGAACGGTAAACACGCATCACGGCCAACTTGACGCCATGTCCAACCACCAGGCCATGAACGCTGATCCCGACAGCAGCCTGGGCCACCCACGGCCGACGCGTAACACTGTGGCTTGATCTAAAGAGGTTTCCGTCGAGTGAAAAGTCGTGCGCGACGAGCTTTGTTTCCAGCGTTCCGAAAAGGTGAATACCTGGACGCGGTTTGGCCACCGTAGGATAGGCATCGTTTGAGCCGCTGTGGATGGAGGCGGCGGATGGCGGGCGGTTTTCGGCGCCGGGTCTGATCGGATAGGTCCCGAAATCGTTCGGTAGATTCCAGCCGATACGCCCTTCGATGCCCAGGGCAGCGGAGGTTTCGATGTTGCCTAGTCGCAGTCCCAGTGAGCGTATCGAATCGGCAGAGAAACCAGGCTGAATCGCGCCCGTTCCGCGATAGTCCTTGAATTTGCGGTCCATCGCCATTTGCATCGCAGGCTCATTCTTCAACTGATGTTGCCAACCCAGAAATTTATCGGCACCGATTACATCGTGAACCAGATTTTGTGACAGTTCCGCGAGAGACAACGGGCCGATGACGCCCAATGTGATCTCGCGCGTGTCGAGTATCTCCAAGTTGCTTTGTGGTTCATGTTTGCGACGGTTCCACGACATGCCAACGTACAGCAATCCTGCATAAGGCCGATCGTCCAGGATCAGATCGGTTCTGGCGAAATCTTTCGGTGTGAACATGGACTGGCCAAACTTCACCACCACGTTTTGCGTATGGGCGGAGTCTTCCGCATCGGACCAAAAACCGGGGTTCACAAACTTGATGAGTTCCGCATGCAGTCGCACCGGGGTCGGCAGGCACTCGGTTCGAAGCTTGCCGGCGATGTCGTGTGAAACAGCGGTGAGAGCCACTCCGTTCGTGTAGTTTTGGTCGGTGTCGGCAAAGAGGTCGTTCTCCAGTCTGGCGGTCAAGCCCCTGAATCTGAGGACCTCATCTGCCTTGCAACCTTTGATTCTGGAGATATCTTCATTGGCGGCTTGGGCGATAGCCGGCGCCATGTGTAAAAACAGCGTGAGTATCAACGCGGCTTTTCCCCGCCCATGCCTTGGCGGCAGAGGCATCGTGAGAGGAGGAAAATTTGCGGCAAATTCATGCGAAACGCACCTGCGACGGCGCGAACTATCGGCAGGTGTCACCGAGGCCTTCATAGCCAACCTCCCGTGAAACCCGCTCGCCGCAAGCCGCTGGCAATGTATGGGCAGTTTCGCATCAGTTGCCACAACAAACCGGTTCGATAATTTTCGATCATCAAAATAATCGGCCCTTTATTAAGCCCGTAATGCCAGCGCGATACCCATCCAAAGGGGTTGCCGGATATTGCGGGATGGGTCTGGTTAAAAGTCGCTTTGAAGCCGTAGGGATCGGACTCTGTTAATTCAACCTGGCGAATAAGATGGGCCATCGTTGGCAGCACAATCTCTGGCGCGAACGGCAGCGATGCCACCACGGCCCACGGCGCGATGGTGCCGTCATCTGGTCCGTACGGCACGCCGCGCCCCACGTAATCGAAGAATTGGCGCTCGATGCCGTTCACTTTGATGGTGTCCGGGCCGGGGCCGTCGCTCGCGGTAAGTCCCCAGTAATGCCGACCATAGCCAGCGAACTTGAGCGGGTTGTCGATCGCGTACTGTTGTTGCGCATAAGTCGCGCGGCGGCTGTTCTCGAAATAGTCGATGCCCTTGCCACGCATGAAAGCGTCCTGAATGCCGCGAAAGTCGATCCAAACATGCGAGAGCTGATGTGTGAACAACGGACCGGCGTAGAGATATTCCTGTCCGTAACATTGCTCCCACCGGTAAGTCGAAGTCCACGCGGCGTAGCTGCTCTCGGGTAGCGGATGAGTGGGGGAGCCCAACCCCAGCGTATACAGCAGCAACGCCTCGTCGTAGCCTTCCCAGCGGTACTTGAGAAATCCGCTTTCGGGCGTCCAGCCGTGCGTGACCGTGGCGCCGCCATCTTGCGCCCACGGCCAATCGGCGCGGCGATAGAGCGCATCGGCGAGGGTGCGGATTTCATGCTCGTCGGCCGTGTCCGCGTCAAAATAAATTCCCGCCGTCAACGCGCCCGCCAGCAGAAAAGCGCTGTCTACGGTTGACAGTTCGCATTGCCAGGCACGCCGACCGGTCTGCATGTCGAGAAAATGATAGTAAAAGCCCTGATAGCCGGTGGCGTCAGGCTCCGGGCCTTGCGGGCTGTTCCAGAAAAACCGCAGGGTCGCAAGCGTTCGTCCCACTGCCACGGCGCGCGACATGAATCCGCGCTCGACAGCCACCGGGTAAGCCGCCAACGCCAAGCCGGTGGCGGCAATACTGGCCGGCCAATCCGCTGCAGTCTTGTCGATCACCAGCCCGTTGACGGGGTTCGTCTCATGCAGAAAGTAGCTAAATGATGCATGCTGAATCTTTTCCAGTTCGGCATCGACGGTTTGTGTCCCCCTGCTCATAGTGTCACCTGGCCCGCCCAGGGTCGGGGTGCTGATCGAAGCTTCGGGCTCTGACCACTTCAGCGTTTGTCATAGAAATGCTCCAGGAAGGGCTTACGAAAACCCTGGTGACATGCGAGGCAGCTGTTTTGCAGTTTCGCAAACGCGGAAATCACCGCTTGCCCGTCCTCGCGCGTAGCTGCCTGCCCCACTGCTTGTGCTGCCTGGTGGGTTTTTTCGTCATAGCCCTTGAATTTGCTAGCATCGGCGCCGACAACACTCAAGATGCGCATCTTCTCGCCCAGTGGCGGCTGGGGATGGTCGGCAACCAGCGTTGCAATTTTTGCCACCAGTTCCCAGTCCTCACGGGAAATGCCATCGGTAATGACCTGCATGTTCTTGCCCATGTCTTGCATGATCTTGCGGAGCGCCAGCGGCTTGGCCTTGCCAGCGTTATCGGCCCAGGCCTGCAAGCAGGTGATAGCCAGGAGCGTGCCGATGGCTGTGACTGTGAAATATGTTTTGAAAGGATGTCGGTGTTGCATGGAAGTTTCCTTATGCGATTGGTTCGTGTTCTTAAGGGATGACCTGCCCAGTCGGCACATCGGCGTCTTTGCCTGTACCGAGGTTGAGCAGCAAACGGCGATAGTTGGGGGAATCGGTGAGCAGACGGCGCGCGAGTCGCTGTAGCTCGTCGACAGTTTCGGCGGGCAGCGCGAAAGAGGTGGGAATGCTCATGTAACGCTCCCGTTCGTTTTCGTCGGTGATCGCCTCGAGGGTCACTTCGATCAGATAAAATTCGGTCTCTTGCCCGCCTTCGTGCCGAACGCGGTTTTCGATTTGCGACTTGAACAACTCGGTGGTTTCGAACGAATAGCGGTTAATCGGAATGTCCTTGACGTTGCGAATCACCTGGAACACCGTCGGCACGGCTTCGACCCGGTCCAGCGACAGGTCGGGGCGGGTTTCGGCGCTGACCATGATCAGTACCACCTTGCGCAGCGACGGTGCTCCCAGGGCACGGGTCAGGCGCTGCGGGTTGCGTTCGGCGAGGATGCGATCGAGCAGGCCACGCAGGCCGGTGTTGTCCGAAATGCCACCGTCGAGCAGGTGAATGTATGGACGCCTCGCGCTGTCGAGATAGGAGCGCAGTTCGCTCGCCTTGTAAAAGCGGCGCGCCGACTCGGCGCGGCCATTCAAGGCTTGAGGCACCCAGTCCGGCTCCCGATAATCGCACTCGCCCGCGTAATTGCGCAGGGTCAGCGGGCTGAACGCGATGGGCACGGCGCTCGATGCCGCTACCGCGTGGGCAAGCAAATAGGGCGTCAGGTCAGAACACATCAGGTCGAACTGATCCTGGGTGAATTCGAAGCGCGTGCCCAACGACATGTCGCTGGCATTAATCAGGAGGAACGGTCGGCCCCGCCGCTGCAGGTCGCCGAAGGTGGCGCCGCGGAATATGTTCTCGTCGAGGTATTCGGCAACCAGATCGATGCGGCCGAATTGTGGGCTCGAGGAGCGCACCAGATTGGCTGGGGCCAGTATCTTGCGCGCGATCTCGCCTTGCACGTCACGCTTGAGAAAATCGCGTTCGAAGTCCGTAAACAGGCGCTCGCGGTACAGGGCATAGTAGGCAGCGGTGTAACTGCCGCCCGACACGGCGGAGATGATGTCCACCTCATCGAGCAGGCGTTTGCGACGACCTTCCCAAATGATCTCGGTTTTGGCGAGTTGGTCGAGCACACCATAGGCCATCGTGGCGGCGCGCGTGCCTCCGCCGGAGAATGTCAGGACCACTAGCAGACTGCCCGAATTTTCGTCTGGGGCTAGGGTTTCCAGTCGGTAGCCGGATGCCGGGTCGTGCCGCTCCAGCTTGGCATTCGCCTGATAGTGCGCGCAGCCGGAAAACAGCAGCAGCAGACCCAGCGTGGCGGCAACGCGTGCCCACCCTATTGTTTGGGGGCTTGCACTCACGCGCCCGGCTCCCTAACAGTGGTAATTGAGACCAATTGACCCGTAACTTCAATGTTCATGACGGAACCTCTATTCAAATGGGCACCTGTTGCGAAGCTCACGGCGGCGTGCCTTGGTAAAAATCGTGTAAAACGGCTACCGCTTCTTCAGCCTTTTCGACGACCGTAAACAGTGCGGTATCGGCGACGCTGATCATTCCTTCCTCAATGAGAAAGTCGAAGTTCACCGCATGCAGCCAGAATTCACCCCCGAATAACACGATGGGAATGCGCGCCATCTTGCCGGTCTGCACCAGGGTTAGCACCTCGAACAGCTCGTCGAGCGTGCCATATCCGCCCGGGAAGGCGACCAGCGCCCGCGCACGCAGCAGGAAGTGCATTTTGCGCAGGGCGAAATAGCGGAACCGGAATGCAAGCTCGGGGCTGATGAAGGGATTGGGCTCCTGTTCGTGCGGCAGGGTGACATTGAGTCCGATGGAGCGCGCACCGGCCTCGAATGCGCCGCGGTTGGCCGCTTCCATGATGCCGGGGCCGCCCCCAGTCACAACCACGAAATCGCGTCGTTCTTCCTGCTGGAAACGGGACGAGACCAGGTGCGTAAAGCGCCGCGCCTCTTCGTAGTAGCGCGCATGGGCCAACTGACGCCTGGCCGTGGCAAGATCGCGTGCCTGCAGCGGGTCGGACTGTCCGGCTGCCATGCGCGCCTCGAGATCGGCAAGCCCTGCTTGCGCCTCCTCGTGGGAAACGACGCGCGCGCTGCCGAAGACGACGACGGTTGAGCCGATCCCTTGCTCGCGCAGCTCATGCTCGGGCTTGAGCAGTTCCAGTTGCAGACGCAGCGGACGCAGGTCGTCCTGGGCGAGAAATTCGACGTCCTCATGAGCCAGCCGATACGCCGGCCCGTTCATGATCGCCTCGCGCAGCGTCTTGCGTTGGTCAGAATCAGTCATGTCCGCCACCTCCAGTCCGGCCGACCCATTGCACGCGCGTGCCGGGCTCCGGCACTGCCACGTCCCAGCCACGTTCGGTGCGCAGTCGCTCGGCGAATGCGAGCGCGGCGCTGGCCTCGCCATGCACCACGAAAGTTCGGGCTGGAGGCTTGCGGAAGTTGGCCGACCAGCCCAGCAATGCGGGCTGGTCGGCATGTGCCGACAATCCACCCACGGTGTGGATCGCCGCGCGCACGAGGATGTCTTCGCCGAAGATGCGTACCCGTTTCGCGCCATCAACCAGACGCCGACCGAGGGTGCCTTGCGCCTGGAATCCCGTGATCAGCACGCTGCATTCGCGCCGGGGCAGGTTGTGGCGCAGGTGGTGCTTGATGCGCCCGGCGTTGCACATGCCGCTGGCGGAAATGATGATGGCGCCCGAGCGGATCTGGTTCAGCGCGATGGATTCCTCCGCGCTGGCCACGAAGTGCAGGTAGGGCAAGTCCTTGCCGATGGTGTGCCAGTCCGCCAGCCGCTTAGCCGCGTCATCGAACAGTTCAAGGTGCTGCATGGTGATCCGCGTGGCCTCGGTGGCCATCGGCGAGTCGACGAACACCTTTAGATTACGCAACCGGTCTTCGCGGGTGAGGCGGTGCAGGTGATACAGGATCTCCTGGGTGCGGCCGACCGCGAACGCCGGAACAATCACGTTGCCCCCCTGTTCGTGCAGGGTGCGCTCGACGATCCCGATCAACTCGTCCTCTGTTGCTGCCAGATCCTTGTGCGTGCGGTCACCGTAGGTGGACTCCATGAGCAGGATGTCCGCTTCCTCGATAGGCGTCGGGTCGCGCAGGATCGGACGCCCCGGCTGGCCAAGATCGCCGCTGAACACGAGCTTGGTGGTCTGGCCGTGTTCGGTGACCCAAGCCTCGATGATGGCCGAGCCAAGGATGTGGCCGGCGTCGCGGAAGCGGCAGCGCACGACCGGATGTGGCGTGAGTTCCTGGTCGTAGGCGATGGGCCGCACCTGGCGCAGACAGTCGCGCGCGTCTTGCATCGTGTAGAGCGGAGTCGGCGCCGCGCTCCTATCATGTGCCGACTTGCTGTTGCGCTTGGCCCGCTCGACATCACCCGCCTGGATATGCGCGCTGTCGGGCAGCATCACCTGGAGCAGGTCGGTGGTCGCGGAGGTGGCATAGATCGGCCCCTGGAAGCCCGCACGGGTGAGCTTGGGCAGCAGGCCGCTGTGGTCGATGTGCGCATGAGTCAGCAACACGAAATCGATGGATTTCGGGTCGAATGCGAACGGCTTGCGGTTGCGCGCCGGTGCCTCGCGCCCGCCCTGCACCATGCCGCAGTCCACCAGGAAGCGCGTGTCCGCAGTCTCCACCAGGTAGCACGAACCGGTGACTTCGCGCGCTGCGCCGAGAAAGGTGATGCTCATTTTGTATTTTCTTCTGTTGGTGCGATCCGGTCCGGGCTGTCGAAGGTGTCCCCGTGCCGGTGGAAGACTTTGGGGCTGCCGATCGCTTCGAACGGCACCTGCTGCAAGCAATGTGTGCTCATCGCGTTCCTCCTTGTCCAGGGCTGACGTTCTGGCGCGCATGTTCGCACGGTGGCGAGACGCTTCTTCAGGTTCATTTCATATCTCTCGCCGTTATGGCGGGTTTCCCGCGCGACCGGCCTTGCCAGGAAATGGCTGCGATCGCCACCCACACCAGCGTTCGGAAGCTCATCGCGATGACCGTGCGCATTTCATAGGCCCCGCCGGCATAGACGTGCGCGCCGAATGCCGCAAAGGCAAACGCAGTCGCTGCGGCGATGACGACGGCCAGCCACACCGCCCAGCGATGCCGCAGCCACAGTCCAGCGCCAGCGATGACGTAGGCGAAGCCGGCCAGAAAGTTGAACCAGAGCACGAACGGCACGTAGTTTCCGGCAGAGGCTTGCGCCGCTTCGCCACCAAACAGGATCGCGCCGCCTTCCTTTATGGTCAGCAGGCCGAAGCCGACAGCGGCCAGGGAAATTGCCCAGATACGGAATCCGTTTTTTGGCATGGATATCCTCACGTTTTTTCCATCCCCTAGAAATTTCCCGCCTGCTTTCATTTCGATGGAACAGCCAGTGCGGCCCGGTAAAGGGCGAAAGCCTCGGCAGCCTTCCGCAGGAACGATTCCCCCCGCTGCGGGATGGCATGGGTTTCGAGCACCAGTTTCTGGATGACGCCGACAAGGGAAGTTGCCGCCGCATGTGGTTTGACGTCCGCTCTGATGAGTCCCTTCTGTTCGGCGCGAGCGATGATTTGGGCCAGGCGGGTGGCGTAGTAACCGATGAGCATCCGCACGCGCCGCTGAAGACCGGGATGGCCATCCTGTGCCAACCACGACAACAGGCGCCTGGGGACGTCGGGGTGCCTGGCGATGAACGTGATCTGCTGTTGGAATATGCTCTCCAGTTCCCGCAGCGGGTCGTCTTCCCCCCCGCGCTTGACTGAGCGCAAGAGTCGGCCTCTCACCCTGGCAATGAACCTTTTCCGGCCACCGTGACTGTCCGTTTGCGGAGGCGACCATCCATCCTCGGCCACGGCGGCGGCTCCAGGCAGACTTCCCATATCCGCGAGCAGGTAGTAGCGCGTGGTTTCCCACCATCGCTTGAAGTGCTCCTGCTCGAACCGATTCATGCTGTCGCTCGTCATGGTGCCCGCTCCTTTACTTTCAAAGTCAATCAAACCCACGCCCTTCGCCAGCTTCCTCATGGGTCACACCGTCGCGGATGTGGTAGATGCGCTTGAAAGTGGGGATGATCTTTTCGTCATGGGTGACGACGATGATGGCGGTCTCGAACTTCCGAGCCATGTCATTGAGGATGCGGATTACAGCCATGGCGCGCTCACTGTCTAGTGGAGCTGTGGGCTCATCAGCCAGGATCACCGGAGGGCGATTGACCAAACCTCGCGCAATGGCGACCCGTTGCTGCTCGCCACCGGAGAGTTGCGAGGGCATGGCGCGAGCCCGGTGTTGCACATCGAGCGCGGTGAGCAGTTCCAGTGCCTTCGCGCGCGACTCTCCATTCGCGACGCCTGCAAGCATCGGCAGCAGCGCCACGTTGTCGGTGACATCGAGAAACGGAATCAGGTATGGTGCCTGGAAAACGAAACCGATCTTGTCGCGCCGCAAGGCGCGCAAGTCGCGGACTTTCCAGCCATCGTCGTAGATCACTTCATCGCCCAGCGTCATGCGACCGGCTGTCGGCTCGATCACCGCACCCAGACATTTGAGCAGCGTGCTCTTGCCCGAGCCGGAAGGGCCGATCAGTCCCACCACTTCACCTGGCGCAACATGCATATTCACGTCTCTCAAGGCAAAGACAGCGGTGTCACCATCGCCATACCGCTTGCTTAAACTTTCGATGTGGATGCCTTTGCCGCTCATCTCAACCTCCAATGGCTTCGGCCGGATCGACCTTGAGCGCCATTCGAATGGCGACGATGCTGGCTAGAACGCAGATCACGAGCACGGCGAAAAAACCGGCGATGGAGTCGAATGGCATCAGCAGTACGTACTTGGGAAACAGGGGCGCTGAGAAAGTGGCTGTGATCTTGCCGACCACGAAACCAATCACGCCCAGGGCGAGCGCCTGCTGCATGATCATCGCGGCGATGGTTCGGTTGCGTGTGCCGATGAGCTTCAACACCGCGATCTCGCGGATTTTGTCCATCGTCAGCGAATAGATGATGAAGGCAACGATGGCCGCGCTAACGATGGCCAGAATCACCAGGAACATGCCGATCTGCTTGGCCGAGGTGGCGATCAACTTGCCGACGAGGATGTCTTCCATCTGTGCCCGGGTGTAGACCGTCAAACGCTTCCAGCGCCGGATGGATTCGGCAACCTCGTCCGGCGCATGGCCAGGTTTCAGTGTGACCAGTACTGCATTGACGAACGCGTTGGTGCTCTGTGAAGCAATCACGGCATCCAGCAAACCCGGAACACCGGGTCGATTGAAGGCCGGGTTGGCTTCGGTGCGACGCCGGCTTTGCCAAATGGCGTCGTTGTCCTTGAGGAACTGAGCCTCCTGGGCATCCTTGAGCGGAATGAATACCATCGGGTCGCCGCTGGACGACACCATGCGCCGTGTCAGCCCAACTACGGTGTAATGATTTCGGCGAATGGCAAGACGATCTCCCAGTTTGAAGCCGGTGGCGATGTCGGCCACCGCCTCGTAGTGACCTCGCGTGATCTGGCGTCCAGCGACGAGATAAGGAGGCCATCCGGGTGTAGCCCCCAACGCGCCGGGCGCGATGCCGACCACCATGGTGCGTACATCACTCTCGCCCTTGCGTACCTGCATGGTCAGGTAGGTCACGTTCGCTGCCTGGGCGACTCCCGGCATGGCGAGGATGGCGCGATACACGTCATCGTTGAGGCTGGACGACTCCGCATAAGGACCCAGAGTGTCTTTTTGCACCACCCAAAGGTCGGCGCCACTGTTGTCGAGCAGCGCCTTGCCGTCGTCCACCATGCCCCGGTACACCCCGGCCATGACCAGGGTGACGCCGATCAGCAGACCCAGACCGATGCCAGTGAAGACGAACTTTCCCCAGGCATGGAGAATGTCGCGGCCGGCCAAGCTGATCATCGTGACACTCCTGGGATATGGTCGACCACATGGATGCGGCTGCGCGCCGTCAGTGCCTTTTCGCTATAGGTCACAACCTGGTCCCCATTCTTGAGCCCTTCGCGCACCTGCACGTAACCATTGAGGTCGGAAGTTCCGAGCTTGACCGGGGAGAAACGCAGATCACCATCCACGATTTGCCAGACACCGACTTTGTCGCCCTCACGCTGGACGGCAGCGTTGGGGATCAGTGGAGCGGCCGGGAGCGCCGGCAAGTCAACCGTGACTTCGGCCAGTTCACCCACCGGTGGCAAAGGTTCTGGTTTGTTATCGAATGTCACCTTGGCGAGCGTTTCCTCGGTTACCGAGTCGGCCTTGGGTTCCACGCGCAGCACGCGACCTTTCAAGGTCTGGCCGCTACGCGAACGCAGGGCGATACGACCCGGTAGCCCCCCAGCCAGCCCCGATGCGCTGATCTGGTCGAAGCGCACATTGATCCACAAACTCTTGGGGTCGATCACTTCCACCACGGCCTGGCCTGCGACGATGGTCGTGCCGGGATCGGCATCACGCACGGCGACTACACCGTCGACCGGCGCGATCAGTCGCAGATTGCTCCGCTGCGCAACCAGTGCTTCACGGTCGGAGCGTGCCCGGGCAATATCTTCCCGAGCAGCGGATAGGACGGCATCGGCGATCTGCAGCTCCTGCCGCTTGGTGGTGACGATTTCCTCGCTGGTCGAGCGCACCGCAAACAATTGCTCATAGCGGCGCGCCTGGGTTTGCGCGTAGGCTTGCCGGGCTTCTGCCTCGCGCAAAGCGGCTTCCGCACGCTTGAATGCCGACTCCTGTGAGCGCACCCGGTCATCGAGGTCGACCGGCTCCATCTCGCCGAGCACCTGTCCGGCCTTGACCTGGTCGCCTACATGCACCTCCAGGCGTTTGACTCGCCCGGCAAACGTCGGCCCAATCTTGTAGGTGTAGCGCGCCTCCACCGTGCCGATGCCGAACAGCGCCGGTGTGACTGTCCGCGATTCCACGGTCACAACCGTCACCGCGACCGGCGCCAGCGGGCCGGATCGGAGGCCAACGTAGATAAATAGTGCAAGCAACGGGACGATGACGGCCAGGAGCGCCAAGGTGCGGCTTTGCAGTGGTAGACGTTTCATAGGGCGCTCCCGATGCCACGCCGATAAATTGCAAATACACGTGGCGCATCGCGGCGGATGTTGGCAACATCGCCGGCCAGCAGCGATTGCATCACCAGCCCCTGGATGGTGCCGATGAAGAGGGTGGCGGCAGCCTCGGTATCGAGCGCGGCATCCAGCTCCCCCTGTGCTTTGCCCTCCTTAATCAGCCGATGCAAACGCTCGCCATAGTGGCGGATGAGCGTCTGCACCATGCGCTTGGGGGCCGTCTCCCCCGCACGTTGCAATTCGCCAAACATCATCCGCGGCACCCCGGGATGCTCGGCCACGAAATCGATATGCGTCATAAAGATTGCCTCCAGCGCGGCAATCGGGGACGCAACATCCTGCGCGGCCTTGTCCACCCGTGAGAGCAAGCGTTCCGCTACCCACGCCATGACCGCTTGCAGGATGGACTCCTTGCTGGGAAAGTGGCGAAATAGCGCGCCCTGGGTCAGTCCCATGCGCTTGGCAATGGCGGAGGTGGTGATGTCATTGGGATTCTGTTCGGCAGCCAGTTCGATCACCGTCTCGACGGTTATTGCTCGCCGCTCATCGGCAGGTAAATGTTTAGCATGGTCATTCATCGTTTCGCCCTCAAAAGTAAGTAATCAATTACTATCTTATCAGGTTGAAATTTCTATGCAAGTAGAGTTCTACGCAACGGAAGGAGCGAGTTTGTGGATCTGCGTCACAGTGCGCCGCTGTTTGCGCGATTTTTTTCCTCGACTCCTAGGGGAAGCTCTGATCAAGCCCTGATTTCTACCGCAACGGGTCGATCAGCTGCGGTTTCGGAGTGGATTGAGTGTCAAAGGAGGTCCTCTGGAACCTTGGCGGCGCGTTTGGGGCCCCAGCGGGCGCACCCATGTAGGCATCGACGGCCGCCCCCTTGTCGGGGTAATCGGCGAACATGGCTAGCATCGCCCTGTGCTTGACGAAGTTCGACTTGATGATGACGCCGTCCAGGTCGAGGACAACCACAGGCCTTCCGCTCATATTCTGGTTCCTTGTACGGTTTGAATGTCTGCTCTACAGCGAATTCTGAAGCGCGGCTGACCGACTGCTTCTGGCCGAATGCAGCCGGTCGTTGAACTCCAATGAAAAGCCATTTTCGACCAGAAGCAGACCGTCGGCAGCGGCTTCCATATGACCAAGGCAAGGCCTCAAGCCATGAGCCACGTGTCCGCGTTGCGGGTGAAATCTAGCGAATCAGGAGCCTGCCCATCGCTGTCAAGCTGAGTGTCAAACCGGCGCGTAGGCGCCTGTGCCCCCTGGCCAGGCCGTCATCACCTCATAGCCCTCGGGCGTCACAGCCACCATATGCTCCCACTGGGCGGACAGAGACCTGTCCTTTGTCACGACGGTCCAGCCGTCGGCCATCTGCCTGGTGTCGCGTTTGCCTGCGTTGAGCATCGGTTCGATGGTGAAAACCATGCCTGGTTCCAGCTTGAGCCCTTCCCCGCGCCGTCCATAGTGCAGAACTTGCGGTTTGTCGTGGTAAATCCGGCCGATGCCGTGCCCGCAGTATTCGCGCACCACGCTGAAATTCTCCCGCTGGGCGACAGACTGGATGGCATGGCCAATATCGCCAAGCGTCGCTCCAGGCTTGACCTGGCGGATTCCGGCCAGCATGGCTTCGTACGTCGTCTCCACCAGGCGCCGAGCCAACACACTGGGGGCTCCGACGAAGTACATGCGGCTGGTGTCGCCGAACCAGCCGTCCTTGATGACGGCGACATCGATATTGATAATGTCGCCCTTCTTCAGAATCTTGTCGGGCGAGGGGATGCCGTGACAAACCACCTGGTTGACGGAGGTGAGTATGGTTTTGGGATACCCGTGATACCCCATGTTGGCCGGAATCGCGCCCTGGACATTTACGATGTGGTCGTGGCAGATTCGGTCCAGCCTCTCCGTGCTTGCTCCCGGCACAACGTAGGGCTCGATCATGCTGAGGACCTCTGCGGCAAGCCTGGCGGCCAGCCGTGCCATCTCGAGTTTCTCGGCGGGATGGATGGGAACGCCGTGAACCATCAGTGCTTGCCGGGCGAGGACGCGCTGGACTTGCCAAGCTGGCCTGTGACAGCCCCGGCGATGTCCAGCCCCCCCGCGAGTTCAGCGCGTATCAACAGTTGACAGATTTCCCGGTGGTCCAACTCCGGATGCATCTCGGTCAGCATGCCGACTCGCATCCAGTGTTCTGCCTGCGCATTGATGGACCGGCTAAGGGCGGTTCCCGCCACTCTTAGGTTCTCGTGCATCAGGTCCGAAATTTTTACAATACCCATCAGTGACCTTTATATGAAACGTATGCGAATTATATACGTATCGTATGGTCCGGCGTTATCCTGGTAGATGGGCTAGATGAAGCGCCGATTGATCGCTTCCAGTCTGAAGCGGGCGGCCGTCCCGGCCCGTCGAAAGGACGCTCTTGGCCGAAAACAGTCAAAAAAGCTGACTAACGACAATATGTAGTTATCGATAGTTACAGCCGACCGCAGCAGTACCATGATGGTGTCTTCCAACCCGCTCCATCTTCAGCAAGCGACATCTGCCAGGCGTGATCAGACCAAACATTGGGACAAGCGTCCGATACGAAGTCAAATTGAGTAACCTTTGAATCTGTTCAAGTCCCTTGGCGGTTGTTTAAACACTATTGAAGTTGCAAGCGACCTTGGCTGGCCGCGCCACCATCGCTAGCCTTGAGCCTGGTCGTGGCTACCAGGTCGTCCAGAGCGTCGACACTTACAACTGGCACCCGCTAGACCTCGGCGCACGCCTACGCTGGCGGCAAGGCGATGAAAGTTGACGCCATCATTGAACGTGTTGCGGCCAAGCTGGCGAAGGGTCCAGGTCAACGCTGACGGCATCGGCTCTTCGGAGGAGTCGTTCGACACTTGGCAAGCCGCCTATGGCGCGGGAACTATGGAGTTGAAGCGCCTTGTGTCATACGAGAAAATCTGCCCACTTGCAGTGGGTGAAGACGAGAATGCAAGCCCAGTCGGCTAGTTGAACGGCTTGGTAGCTCCGAACTTCTCGGCATAACCCGGGGTGTTCCAGTGCTGATCGAAAATCGGCAAATTGAGGATTGATTGGTAAGACTCGGTTTGACCACGCTTGACCACGTCTATCGATTCGCTGCCATCTGGCAGGGTGACGACCTGCAACGGAATGGTTCCCAGGCAGCCATTGCCCTCTAGATCAGCGGGCAAATTATGGTCGTACCAGACCGTTACAACCGTCTTCCCGGCTTTCAGCAGATCCACGATTTCAGCGATCGGCGCAGCGCGGTGCCGGCGCATGTAGTCTTTTTCATCCTGGTCGCCCAACGATACCTTGTCCACTTTCCCGTTGGCCACATGAATGGCGTCAATCAGATATTTTGCATCTCGCTTGGATGTGCTCACAGGAGTTGTCCCTCTTTGGATTTTGCCGCAACCGGCGTGGCAACCAGCTTCTCGGCCGGGTATTGTTGGATGAAGTCCATGCTTTGATCTGCCGGCGCGTTCAGCCAGCCGTCGTACTGGCTCTCTGGCAGGATCACAACGATTCTCTTCTCATCTTCGGGCCGGTGGTAGTTTTTTAAGAGCGCGTGCTCGGTGGCGTTCATCGTCAGCATGGTGAAGCTCAGAAGCGGCGGCTTGCCTGGTTCCGTCCAGACATCCCACAAGCCGGCTATTCCGACCGGCTTACCGTCCGCACTGGTGAAACGCGTTGTGACCGCCTTGCCGGTGCGCCAGTCGGGCTCAAAGAAGGCGTCCGCCGGTACGATGCACTTTTGCCCGCGCTTCCAAGCAGGACCGAAGGTGAAATTCTTTTCGATGCCCTCGATGCGGGCGTTGAAGGTGGACCGAGCCATCGCCTTTTTGACGCTGTCGGGGTCTGACTTCAGTCGCCACGGGATCAGGCCCCAGCGGCCCAATAGGGCATCTCTGCTTGGCACTGCTTCGTCGTGGGGATCTGTCTCGGGCGGCTTGCGAATGAACGTGCCGGTGTAGCGCGGCCACATGTCCAGCTTGCCTTGCGGTGGTGTCGGTTGCAGCACGTCGAAGTACTTTTTGTAGTCTTCATAGGCCCTGAGCGCTTCAAAGTGGCTGCACATTCTTGAAACTTTACGCTTAATCAATATACTGTATGGATGAACAGTATAAATCCGCCAGGCGCCACGGCCTTTTCTCCCGGCCCACGCATGCCCGTTGCGTGGGTGGATGGCAACCTGCCTGCCGGTTTTCCTTCCCCCGCCGCTGACTTTGCCGTCAAGCGGCATGACCTGAACGAGCTGCTGATCACCCACCCCGCCGCCACCTTCATGTGGCGAATCTCGGGGCAGTCCATGATCGAGCTGGGCATTTTTGACGGTGACATCGTGGTCGTCAACCGGGCGCTGCTTCCCGCCAAGCACGGCGACATCGTGGTGGCTGAGGTTGACGGCGACTTCACTGTCAAGCAGTTCTGGCGCCGCGCAGGCGTGGTGCAGCTGCGGCCCGCCAACCCCACGTTTCCGGCCATCCTGTTCCGCGACGGCCAGACCATGACGATCTGCGGCGTGGTCACCGCCAGCATCAAGCGATTCAAGTGACGCCATGTTTGCGCTGGTAGATGGGAACAATTTTTACGTAAGCTGCGAGCGCGCGTTTCGTCCTGCCCTAAAAAACCGGCCGGTGGTCGTGCTAAGCAACAACGACGGCTGCGCGATCGCCCGTAGCAACGAAGCCAAGGCCCTGGGCATTCGCATGGGCGCCCCCTGGTTTGAATGCCGGCAGCTGGCGGAGGAGCACGGCGTGGTGGCCCTGTCGGCCAACTTCGTGCTGTACGGCGACATGAGCGACCGCATGATGTCGGTCGCCGCTGGGCTGGGCCCGGGCCAAGAGATCTACAGCATCGACGAGTCGTTTATCGACATGACAGGCGTGCGCGGCGACATCACAGAGCGCGCCAGGCGCGTGCGCGAGCGCGTGCTGCAGTGGACGGGCATTCCCACCGGCATCGGCATTGCTGCCACCAAAACCCTCGCCAAGCTGGCCAACCACGTCGCCAAGAGCGCCGACCGCAAGCCAGGCAGCTACCCGGCCGAGCTGGCCCGGGTGTGCAATCTGGCCAGCCTGCCGGGGGCCGATCTGGACGCGGTGCTGCAAGCCACGGCAGTGGGCGAGGTGTGGGGCGTGGGACGGCGCATCGCTGAACAACTGAATGAGGGGGGGCGTGCTGACCGTGCTCGACCTGGTGCGGCTGGACCCAGCGACCGTGCGCCGGCGCTGGAGCGTGGTGCTTGAGCGCACGGTGCGCGAGCTGCAGGGCCAGCAGTGCATCACGCTGGACGACCAGCCGGCACCCAAAAAGGAAATCGCCTATACCCGCAGCTTCGGCGGTGCGGTGACAGAGCTGGCTGACCTGGTGGCGGCCGTCACCCGCTTTGCCAGCGGCGCGGCCGTGAAGTTGCGCGCCCAAGGCAGCAAGGCGGGGCAGCTCCAGGTGTTCGCGCACACCAGCCCGTTCCGGCCGGGGCCAAAGTACAGCCGCAGCCTGATCATGCCGCTGCGGAGGCCCACAGACGACAGCATGGTGCTGGTCAATGCGGCCGTGCGCGGCATAGAGGCAATCTACCGGCCTGGTTTCAACTTCTCCAAGGCCGGCGTGATGCTGCTGGACCTGCAGGATGGCGGCGTCGAGCAAGGCGAGCTGGATCTGGATGCTGAACCGCAGGGTCGCGGGGAGTTGATGGGCGCTCTGGACAAACTCAATGACCGCTACGGTCGCGGGACTGTCGCGCTGGCCAGCGCGGGCGTCAAAGGGCCGCAGCGGGATTTCGAGATGAAGCAGAACCTGCTGACGCCGCAGTACACAACGTGCTGGGCGGATCTACCGGTGGCGAAAGCATGAGCCAATCTTCTCTAGCGAAGGCCGTGCTTCGCATGCATTTTGTCTTTGGCATCTACAAATATTCATCCCCCCAGGTTGGATCAATAGAGCCTATTGTGGTGTAAAAGATATCTAATTTGCGTCAAAAATCTTCATTTGCGTCTATATTGGTGTTTAATGTAAGATATCCGATAGTATGGATACGCAAACAGGCGCTCCAGCGCATCGCCCATTGCCTTCTTTAAAAGACCCCGCAGCACGGCGGTTTGGTGAGCTGTTGTTTATTTATCGAGAGCAAGAGGCCATTAGTCAGACGCAGCTGGCCAGGATTGCCGGCCTATCCAAGTCGTACCTCTCTTCAATCGAAAATTGCCGCTTAAGGCCTCCACCCATTGGCACTGTCCAGCGCATAGCTTCCGCCCTTGGTCTCGGTTCTGAAGAATGCGAAGTGCTTGAGCAGTCTGCCAGGCGCGAACGTACCTGCGAGATACGCACATCTAAGTACTTACCTGAGCATGTGCGCTTGGTTGCCCAGCAGCTAGCTGCACAGGCTGAAACGCTTACAAAAAAAACTACCCAAAAATTACTAACAATCTTGGAGGAATCCGAGATGTAAAACGGCCAATCAACCCCTCTCGAGGTCAATTGGCCGAGCGTTGGAAACAAACATTTCAGAAGTCAGAACCTGAATGGTAAGTTTCTCCAAAGTCTTGGTCAAGGCTTGGTTCACCTCAAAAACTGAACACAACGCCAGCATGCGCGTTGATGGAGAAACTCATGCTGAAAAACATCAAATTGCCTCCCAGTGACGAGAAGATAGGCGGTAGTTCTGCAGTCAGTCGCAAACATTTGCCATGGACTAAGTGCACCGTAGACCGGAATTTTTCCCTCGTAGTTGATCGGTATGTCCTGGCGCTCTAAGCCCGGGAAGAGCCGCCGCCCCCTCCAAAACCAGCGGCATCTCTTGAAAACTGCCAAGGGGATCGATGCATACGCCTGCTCCAGTCCATGGAGGGGCGTATGTCTCCCAAGTCGCAGGCTCAGCATGATCGGCCCCGGCATGAGTGACGCAACTACACCCATTCTGTGTGTTGATCGAACCCGTACTCGGCAAGCATCCATCCCATTGCGCTTCAGCGCGCAGTGCCCGTATTCGGGACTAAACATTGGCAGCGAAGCGGCGTTCAAATCCCTGCTTAATTCAGGGGTAGCCGGAGGTAGCGAGGCATGTTTTGAAGATGTGCATTTATCTCGGGATCGGAATCTATTTCCGGGACGACAGGTACCGACTGACACACCGATCAGGTGAGTGATTAAAAAAGGAGAAACGAAATGTAGAAAGCAAAACGCCGATCTTCTTTCGAAAACCGGCGCTGCCGAAAACTAACGTAGAAATCACTTTAGGTGTGGGACCTGCTGTGATTTTCTATTTGGTTGCACGCGGCGTCAAGCCCTTTCTTTGCCCGGATTTCCGCATCGGTTTGCCGAGGGAGAGCCGCAACCAGGAGAAAACTTATGGCGCCAGCCCGCGAGGTCGTTACACACTCGCCAAAGCGGCAAGTGGGACGCATCAATTGTCGATGGTTCCAAGACAAACCAATTGACCACGAAAGTCGCCTCGAAAAGCATTTTGTCTACCGCGCCTTGCTCTTCCCGGGCTTGGCAACCATTGAGCACCAGCCGTTTAAGATTTTTTTGCAGACATCCCGGCAGTCGTACACCCCCGATTTTCGGCTCATTTTCGCGAATGGTCAGCGCGTGGTGGTCGAAGTGAAGAGGTCCGAAAAGATCAAGGCGCTCAAAGAGCGATTTGGTTTGATCGCAACGATGCTTGCGGAAGGTGGGTATAGCTTCTACGTAGTGCACCAAGGACAGATTGACGGAGACTTTCGCGCCCAGCGGGCCGGGTTAATTCGCAGGTACGCCATGCATTCCGTCGAGAGAGGCCTGATTAAACGGGCCATTGAATTTGTCGGCCTATACCCAACTGGCGTGCCGATCGGAAGGTTAACTGCAGCCTTAAAAATGTCGGAGCCCCAGCTCTATCACCTGCTCGCACGCCGATACGTCACCGCTGATCGTCGACTCTCACTCAGCACTGACGACCTCGTCTTCCCCGTTCACAAGGAGATAACGAATGCCGCTCATCAGTTTGGAAACTGGTTTGGTTGTGCGCCGTGGCGCACGAACCCTTGAGTTTGTACGGCTGCTGGATAACGGCAAGAAAGTCCAGTTTGAGGATCAACTTACACGTCATGTGACGACCATGACCCTCTCGCGGTTTTATGCGGGGGTGCTTGCCAAGCAGTTATTGCCTGTGCTGGTAGAAGATGTGCATAGCGCGGATCCGACTATTGCAAATCGGCCACCTTCCCTGGTAACAGATCTGTCATCGCTTGATGAAGCCGACAGAAAAGGCCTTGAACGACGCATGAACTATGTCCGCGCCGTGCGGAAGCGGCAATTGTCTCGGGGACAACGTTCCAAGATAAAGAAAGTCATTGTTGAGATCGCTGTAAATCTGAACGACGATAAGCCGCCAAGCTGCTCCACGGTACTGGGTTGGATGCGGCAGTTTGAATTGTCATCGATGAACCCTGCCGCACTGCTTTCGGGGAATAGATCTAGGCGTAGAAACAGGAGAACACATCCTCTTATTGATGAACTGATTGTCAGAAAGCTGAGAAGTGACTACCTTACAAGAGCGAGGCATACCCTCAAGCACACGCTTGATCAAATAAGGGTAGCCGCTGAAAAGCTGCTTCAAAGTGGAAAGCTCACACCCCAGGAAGCATCGGTCAGCTTAAGTACGGTCAGCAGGCGCCTCGCTGAGTTTCCGGCCTATGACATAGACAGGGCCAGGTATGGTCTGAATTATGCGAGGCACGAATACCGAACCACGGTAGAGGGCGTGCAAGCAACGCGCGTCTTGCAGCGGCTGGAATGTGACCACACCCTGCTCAACTGGGTAATTCTCTGCGACCGTACCGGATTGCCTTTGGGGCGTCCTACCCTGACGATTGTTCTGGACAGTTTGAGTGGCTACGTTGTCGGCTTCTATGTGTCCTTTTACGGACCTGGCCTGACCAGCGTGCTCAATGTGATCAAAAACGCAATCCGGCCAAAGGATGAACTCGCCGCTGCAGCGGGCACAAGGCAACCCTGGATCGCGTTTGGGATTGGCGAGACCCTTCTCCTCGACAACGGCCTCGAATTTCACTCCCCACAATTTCAGCTGGCGGCGTGGGAGCTGGGAATGGACATCGAATATTGCCGCGTGCGCACACCGTGGTTAAAGCCGAAGGTCGAGCGGTTCTTCGCGAATTTGGACCACTTTTCGCTTACCAAAGGGCGAGTGCGCAAGCCCATGGGAAATGTGATGAATATCAATCCATCTGAGGATGCGGCGATAACGTTTTCTGACTTTGTCAAAGGCCTGATCAAGTTCATTGTTGATGTCTATCCCTTTGAGCTCAACAGCCGTCGACTCATGACGCCGTTCGAATGCTTCAAGGAGGGGATGGACATGCTTCCTCCGCCGACATTTCTCACATCGTTTGAGCAACTGGATCTGATTGCCGCGATGAGCAAGACGATGGCTGTTCGTCAGGGCGGTGTGGAGCTGGTAGGGCTGACTTACTCGTCGTCTGAGGTGCGGTACCTGAAACATAAGATCGCCAGCCGCTTCAAAACGCTGGTGAAGTGGAATCCGGATGACATGTCCTTTATCTACCTGCAGGATCCGTCCAGCAAGCAATGGCTTCCTGTACCTAGCATCCGGCCCGACTATACCGACGGTCTCTCATGGGTTCAGCATCAATTGATCCGCAAACACGCGAGGGAAAAACACGTGGCCGGTGGAGGTTATGAGCAGCTTTTTCGGGCTCGTCAGGAGCTGACTGAGATCTGGATGAACGGCATTTCAAAAAAGAACCGAAGCCGAGACACACGCGCAGCTGCCAAGTTCAGCGGGGTGTCATCAGATCAAATTGTCTTCGGGCCGAATACACGGTCATTACCTAGGGCCGCCGAAACTGTTCTCGCGCCTGAGGAAATAAGCATCGTTCGTGAGGAAGTCCCGGATTACGAGGTCTTTGAAATGCCACGTCGTTGAATGGATTTCACGGCGCTATCTGCGGTGCTTACGGGCGTCAATTTAACGTTATGCAGGGAATAAAAAAATGGAAAAAGAGCAATCCAACATCGAAAAAACAGTCAGCTTTGACGATATTGAGGTTGACGAAGCACAACTTGAGACTCGGCGCTTACAGTTGTACTCCAAGCATGCCTTGAAAGTAGCACTTCCCATAGATCGGATATGCGTAAACCATAGCCGTTTTTCGGGAGGACTCGCCCAATTTGACAGGGTGTTCCAGCTTGCGCCTGAGGTCACTATGGCCCACGGGTTCCGGCTGATCGGTCCGACTGGAAGCGGGAAGTCCACCCTCTTTCGGTATTTTCGGGACAGCTTGCCGCGGTCGACTTTGTTTAGTCCGGGATTCGGTGCTGTCGGCATTCGCGTCGGCGACCACCCGACTGCCGGCCAGCTCGTCGGCGCATTGCTTCGTGCCTATAAGTACCCATTCAGATCTGGTTCGAATGGGACTGTCTACGCGAGGAATTACCTGGTCCAGGACTTGATTCGAGAGAAGGGAACGCGCCTGATATTTCTCGATGAGGCACATCGGCTGTTGAACCAGCGACTGCGATTTGCAGCTGATTCGGAGCCCAGTGCCACCCTCTATTTGCGTGACCTGATGGATGACTGCAAGGTTGGGTTGGTACTTGCTGGAACGGAGTCACTTGATCGCTTAGATGCCGTTGATTCCCATCTGGGGGATCGAATCTCAGCCCGCCATCAACTGCAGTTCTTTGCAGCCGATTCAAGTTGGATGGGGCTCCTCAGGGCATTCAAGAAACAATGTCAGACTTTTGATCTTGGTCTTCTCGATGACCCAAAGGAAGGCGCACGACTGCATGTGGCGACCGGAGGAAGCCCCCGACGCTTGAAGCGGCTTTTGACAGAGGGCGCACTGGTGGCGGCCAACGCAGGACTCACCTGCTTGGATGTGCCTTCGCTCGCTAAGGGCTTTCTTTCCGTGCAGGGTATTGACGGCGTATCGCCAAATCCTTATGCCTGAACAACTTCCTATTCAAGTCGATCCGTTTGACGGCGAGTCCGGTACTGGCTATTGCTTGCGTGCTGTGCAGCGAAATGGTTTGAACCTTCATTGGCTCAGACGTACTGCTGGCATAGGGTATGGCAAGCCATTGGATGCACGGTATGCCCCTGGGTTAGCCTGGATCTTTGGATGTACGCCGGGCTGGCTTTCACATTCATTGGCAGGCGAGCGGCGGCTTAGCGGAAAGAGGCGCTTTGGCCTAGCGGGCGAACTGTTCCCATTTCGAAATCAACTACGAATTCGGGAACCACAGATTTGTCCGCATTGTGTCCATCTGGATGGCCTGTGCCGCCTGAATTGGGATTTAGCTTTGGTAACCGCATGCCCCCGCCATGATTGTTTGCTGATCGATACCTGTTCGTACTGCAAATCATTGCTGCGTTGGGATCGCCCATCAATCGATTTATGTCGATGCGGCCGCCCATTTGAGCGAACGAATCAGTCAATGAGTTCGGAATTTCCGACAGCGCTTGCACTGTCCTATCTGATCAAAAACTGGATGGACAGTAGCGACAAATTGGGTGCTCTAACTGCATGCCAGCTCCCTTCATGGCTAGGTGGGTTGAGTCTGGGTGGTCTTCTTGGTATTGTTCACGCCTTTGGTAGTCGGGCCAGCGCCTATGAACCTTGTTCGAGTTGGCTTACAAAACGGACAGCTCGGACCAGTTACTGGGCACAGGTAGCCGACCGGGCTATAGACCGCCTTCGCGCAACTGCATCAGGGGATGTCGTCGAATGGAAAAAACTCGAGCCACTGGTCAGTAAAACACTGATCGAACAGGTGGCATTTCAATCGGTGGATCAGGGTGAGCAGCAGGTCCTGCGTTACCTGATGGGCGCCTTGTATGGGGAGGTGCTGGCTGGCCACATGATGGGGAAATTGCCGGAGTTTAGCCAGATTGACTTCGGATGGCCCCATGTCTAAGTACAAGAAGGAGTTGGTAGGCATTCCCCCGCTGCAGTTGGCGGAGTCACCGAGCTCTTGGATAAGCCAGTTGGCACTTGAACAAGGAATCTCAATGCGAGAACTCCTTAGTTATTTTGAGCTGTCGCACAATGGTGACACGGATATTGCCTTTGTGCGGGGAAATGTGCGACGTATCGCAGGGCTATGTGGCATACCCCTCAGCGACTTTCAACTCATGAGGAAGATGTTTCTAGGCGTCTTGAGTTTGAACCGGACGGGGGACAAATATCTCCTGTCTCACGAAGGGCTTCCACGCTACCGTTTCTGTCCGTCGTGCTTGTTCTCCCAAAGGCAAAAATACTTTCCCTTGCATTGGCGCTTTAAAGCTTGGCGTTGGTGCCCAGAACATCAATGTCTTCTTGAGGACGTATGCCCTCATTGCGCCTCACCAGTGTTGCTGCCTGCTGACATGATCAAGGGTGGGCCGGATCATCAAGGTGTGGAAAGACTGAATCGCTGCCTTCAGTGTGCGGAAAAATTATGTGCGGGGCATGCAAGCACTCAGAACAGCCTCAATTTTTATCTACTCGCTCCTTGGGAAGCCGTTTTGCTAAAGAATGGCCGAGCATTGCTTGCGGCTCTCTACCGTCGCGAAGTCAGGCTGGATTTTTCGCACGAGTCGTTTTCCCTTGGCGCGATCCGCCAGATCGAAAGGCAAGGGTTGCTTCCCCATGATCATTTTCGACTGACTTCGGCGGAGACCGTTCGACGTAAAGCTGAGTACAGCCGATCCGCCGCATCTCAGCCTAATCAGGGGAATGAGTTTTAGTTTAGGAGAAAACCCCCTCATCCTCTTTGACAGCAGGGAGCATTCATGTATGGCATTCTCCATCGTGACGGACTTCGTAGAACTCCAACGCGCTACGGCGCTGGCGCCGGCCCAACGGGCGCGCCATCTCGAGTTTCCAGAATCACGCTGGCCACCTCGTGTTAGGTTCATGCGTCGAAGTAGCGAAGCATCCGAAGAGCCATACGGACATGGGGCCAGCCAACATAGTGACCGTGGGCTATTGCATTGCGGAGCCATAAGGTCTGCCAATACAGATTGGGCACCGCACTTGTAGGGCAATTTTTTAGATTCTCACCCAAAGACGCAAACGCCCAGACATCCTCTTCGCTGCTTGGCGGCGCCGGAAACGCGCTTGGGTAGACAACGAAATTATCGGATCCCGATCTGAATCGATCTTGATTGGCAATTGTTTGCGCCAAAATCTTGCTTCGGTCTTGGCGGCCATGCAATCTTGTTTGAATCTGACTTTCGAACTGCAGACAAAGTGACAGGATCTCTCCGGCCAGCGGGGCACAGACAAGATGATGCCGGAGTGCCCAAATCTGCTTCTTAGGAAGTCTAGGCATTGCGAGCAAAGCTCTTGCCGCCCAGGGGACTAAGTGTAGGCTGTTCATTGATGGTGGCCGCCAGAGCAAGTTCACCGCAAATAGCTCTGCCTGAAGACCACGGAGTCGGGTTTGATCAGGCCGCACGCTATCCGTACCCAGAGCAACCAGTTCGCAAAGCAGCTGCCGACTGGCATGACTGGCAAGGAGCTCGTTCGCGTGCGTTTGAAGCACCAGCTCAATTCCTTCATCGTCACAAGTAGCGCCACGCTCCAGGTCGCTCCCGAGAGACAATGCATAGCTCAGGCAACCACCTGCTTCCCAGGCCGCGCGATGGTGAAGATACGCCGGCCAGAGTGAACCCTCGTCCATTGTCGAAGCCCCGTCCGAAAGGACATGATGCGTGGGACGACCGTTCAAGAAGTCACATACCGGCTCTGACCTGACGGCGCCACGGCCATCGATGACCACTGCAGACAACCGCACGGGATTAGTCGACTTGCGGTAGTACTCAAGCAGGCTGACAATCTCCTCCCAGTCATTTGGATCAACGGGTGCGGCTTCAATGAAGACAAGCAAGAACGATCTATCAAGAAGGCATGATCTGATCTTGTCTCGCGCTTCAAACGGACTGATCGTCGGATCTAGCTCGAACTCACGAAGCAGCGCACGAATAGGCGTGCCGGCTTGCCCACCGACCTCCAGCCTTCTGATATCAAGGCGAGACTCCCCGCCATTCGATCCGTGTACCGCACGGCAGATGGACGGGATCACCAAGTCCCCTACTTCCGAGTTTTCAGTTCGGACGACGCAAAGCCCGCCTTCTCGCAACCATGGCTTCGCTTCCGCCCAGGTGCTGAAAGTCCTCGATCCCCGAAACGTCCAATGCGACGCGTAGCCGGCTATCGAAATCTCAAGCAGCACTGCTAGGCCCAAGTAACTTGATCAGTCGTACCAGCGCGCTCGATCGATCGAAGCTTACGCGGCCAAGCGACTGCACGTTGTTCACGGAGCCTACATCTGTACGCGCAGGAAGGAGTCCTGCCGCAGCAAGCAGTTTCAGCGCTGACCAATCCCCCGGATCGCTAAACGGTGCGCCATTCGTTGAGTGCACCCCCAAGAGCGACCAGCATTCATGGAAGTCTCTCTCCAGATCGAAATCCTCTGATACTTCCTCGGTGATCTGAACAGCCATCTTGAGGAGTTCAATTTCACGAGGTGAAAGACAGCCGCTCCATGTTGGGTCGCAAAGCTGCACGGCATAGTCCGACATCCGCATATCGAACAGCGCCAAGGCCGCCTCAAGTTCGAGCTCCGAAACTTCAGAGCCAGACGTCTGTTGTAGCAGCCTGTTGAACTCACCTACGAGGAACGGAACGAGTCCGGTGGCCTGAGCGATCTTGGCAATGGAGTTCCCGCCTTTGAAGTGAAGCGCGCGTGCGTCCTCAAGCCACCACGTTAACGTGCCCTCGGTCAGTCGACCGAGTGTTACAACCTCAACCGGCACTCGACCGCCGTCCAAGGCGTAGCGCCTGGCCGCTCGCTGCAAATCCAAGCCACCGATGAGCACCAATGGCCGAACAGCATCTGTGTCCAGAAAAGGCTTCCAGAGGTTAACCTCGACGTTTCCGAACACTTGCATTCCCGCCCTAATCTGGTCAACTGCCTCGTCAGACCCCGTGGGCGAAGAAAGCGCCGTGCGCTCACAGCCCAGTCGGTCTGGAACTCCGCACTTTGGGTCAAGGAGGGAATCAGTCCAATGGCCTCCAACGACAATCAACTTGCAGTCACTGCTGTTGTCCTGGTGATACCAATAGCGAATGGTATCAAGCGCGCTCTCTGAAAGAACACACTGGGACACGCGTCGCTGCGAAGCACCACCTCGAATTGCTTGAATCTGATGTCTAACCTCCAGTGCGACCTCTGATTGCTGAGTTAGCACAGGCAAAAAGTGAGGAAAGCGAAGTCGATACTCCCGCACGCCAAAGCGCGGAGCATCCGAAACTGTCAGTAGTTCGCGATCGATGAAGTCTTGGAGGTTTCGCTCGATCTCAGATAGGGGCGACGTGTCCACCCTCTCAAGCCAGTCGGAATTAGGATCAATTTCCCGCAGCTTCGCCAATACCTGTGTGGGGCCCTCCGTAAGCGCCAAGCCCGGTTCCAGGTCCTTTAGCGCCAGGAGCGTCGCGCCGAAGACAACGGCCCCGATGCGGTTACCTTGGAAGTTATTGTTTACGACGGTCTTTATCTCGTCCAGAACACCCTGTTCGCCCAGCGTGGCGAGTACTTCTTCGTGCGAGACAGTCAATGTTTCTCGATCTGCTGATCTGTTTGAACGCTTGAGCCGTTTGACAAGGCTTTCACCAAATCGAATCAGTACGGCCGGTTGGAAGCCGCATCGCATTGCGACAAAGGGGGCGTGATTGCCCAAAGCTATGCCAATGCGGGCTAGCATTCCCTCCAAGAACTGGACCGCCTCTTCCTCGGCAAGAGGGCGCAGTACCAAGACATCGCCCGCATTCGCCCAAACGCCACCTCTCGTATTGGTAACTCGATATCCCGAGAAGATAGTTCGTATGCGAGGAAATTGGTTGTCATCCACCTGCGACGGTAATTCCTTCATCATGCGGAAGCTCAGGGAGCCCTCTCGGTCGTCGTCATAGCGAGCAAGTTGCCCCTCAACGAACGCGTCAGCCTCATCCAGTATCAGCAGCACGCTGTGTTGGGGTTTTTCTTGCAAGAAGCGCTTCATGTACGCTGAAAAGCGTTCCGCAGGCGGTTGATCTTTCAGTCCTGACTTTTCCGCCAAGCCAAAGCGGTTTGCCATTTCGTCGACAATGCAGTCCACAACCCATCGCTCGGACTCTCCACCTGCGATCGTGATGAAGAAGACATTTAGAGTGTTTCCGGATGGGAGCGGATAGCCATCGAACGTGTTTGCTACGTATTTCAGCAAGGCGCTCTTGCCAAGCTTGCGCCCGGAGAACACTCTTGTATACGACCATCCGAGTGCAACCCGCTCCGCTTCGTGCTTACGTCCGATGTAAGTCTCTAGTCGAACATGTTGACCATCGAGGCTGGAGAAGGGTGATGCAGTATCGAGGTCCAACTGTTCGAGTAGAACTTCGAGAAATGGAATGAAGTCATGACCATCAAGGCGAGTGGTGGCTGCGCAGAGCCTACAAAGATCGACATCATCAACGATGGCAGCCGCAACTCCACGTTTTCGAAAGCCAGAGCACAGTTCATCCCTGCGCGCTAGCGGAAGACCGGGTGCCAGAAAGACGACCAACGAACTTGGTGCTTCGTTGCCTGCAGCCTTGCACCAATCATCCAGAACGCTCGAGCCCCGACTGGCCTGTTGAGGTGAAAGGGCAATGACAATCTGACTGAAAACGGCCAACTGCGGAAGGAACGAAGGGTTCAGCTTGGAGCCCCTGAAGTAGTTCCGAACCGTCGCGCAACTGATCGTCGTTTTCCTGTCCTTGTGCTCGCGCAGATCTGCGAGCTTGACGGGAAATCGCTTCTGATTCTCACTAGAAGATCGTCCAGCCTCGCCACTAACCACGGCGTAAAGCAGCTTCGGCATCGCGTCCCGTTGACTCGGCTCAATGTTCCCGGCGGTCCACAGTTCAACCAGACGATTCTGCTCTGACGTGGAGCCCTTGAGGTCATTCGCTAGCTTTGTTCTCGGCTCCGGCCAAGTCTTGAAAGAGTCCTCGCGCCATAGCGTTCGGCGGCTCCCTAGTCTATCCCCATCTGTTCTTGGAACAGTGCCACTATGGAAGAGCGCTACACCTGCGCGATAGTCGCCAGCCTCGAAGTAGCTAGCGATCCGAGAGGCGATGTTGTCCGGCTTTACAACTGCCAGATCCAGCAACGCCTTTGCCGCGACATCCCGGTGCACGATTGCCAGAGCAACGCTTTGCCTTTGCCATTCCATAAGAAGCAGACTCAGCGTCATTGAGCTCGAAGCGACGGCCGTCAGCGTCTTCGCTTCTTCGACGACGGGCTTGAGGCTCGGCTCCGTCGGGGCCATCAGTTCGTTGCATGCGCCCCAAAGTCGCTCTAGTTCCCTTGTTGCCTCAAATGCCTGATCGCCCAATTCGAGCGCGTATCGATGCAAGAGCGTTCGTTCATGGGGCTGAAGAACATCGGTGGAAGACAGCGTGGCAAGAATGTCGCGCCGTTCCCGGTCAGCAGCAACGTTTCTGAGGTAGATCCAGAGATCACTATCCTCACCCAACACCGGCGGATCCTGCGTGTGCCACTCCAGCAGTAATGCGCTCACCGCCTTCGGGTTCTCAAAGTCCTGTATGCAGATGCCGTCCCATGCAATTCCGTGTCGTGATAAAGCATCCGGATCAAGGTATCTGATGGCATCCACGTGATTGATCAGATACCCGGCCTTCAGCCGCAGCATGTTTGCCTGAGGCGTGTTGTGCAGCACTGCAGAAAACACTGATGCGCTCAGCCGATCTGCTGTGTTTGACGACGACGCGGAAAGCAGTCGCTGGCCCGCCTCGTGCGGAAGTCCGTCATGGGCAATGTGTGATCGTTGTCGCTGGGCATCGAGTCTTTGCAGGGCATCTGAGACCAAGCCGACAGCTTCAACGATCTGCTGCGCAGCCGCCTCAGCTACAGATCGATCTTGATGTTTGACCTGCGCCGAATCCATGATGCGCTGGAACGTGCGACCGAGAGCGATGACACGCTCCCTGATCCGATCAGGTGTCCACTTGACCCTGGTGCTCGCCCTGGGGTCGATTGGTGCTAAGTCATCTCTTAGGGGAACTACTTCGGACTGGATGAATTTTGCCCATGCAGATCGGCAATGGGTATGCCGGATCTTCCCGCCAGCAGCGCTCCAAAGTGTCGCGATCTGGGTCCGAAGCAAGTCCTGCGCTGAATGTAAGGCAGCTTCGACGACTTCCACAGATTCCTCGGGAGTATCGAGCAAGCGGGCACGCAAGGAGCTGAGGGGATTCAGGTGAGCGGACCAGCCTTGAAGAAGAAACCGCACCACCTCACTGAGTGCTGGATCGTTGTATGAGGCGCGATCAATGAGGGTTTCGATTTCCGGCGGCGTAAATGAGCAAGGGTGGGTCGGCCTCAGTGCCTCCAGAATGAGCATGAGCCCAATGTTCGGCTTCTCGCATGCGGCCGGGTTGGCAATGCACGATCGCAACCGCTCTACTCGCCGGGCATCGACACCGGCACTATGGGATGCAGGATCGGACAGGAGTCGGTCAGCATTGGCCAAATCGTCTACGCCGAGCGGATCGGTGCCCCCAGCAGTGACAACACCTCGGGCGAAAAGGTAAGCGATTGCCGGTTGCCCGAGGTCCCAAGCTTCAACCGCCCGTTTGGCAAGTGCAGGAACAAAGCCTTCAATCTTCCACGGAGCAAGCCTTACAGAGCCCGATACGTCTACCCAGTGTGTGTTGCAGAAGCTCGTAAAGGATTGGTAGTCGGGAGCAGAGATGACCTCAACAACCGCTGACGGTAGTTCGGCCTTCGACAGGGCTCCAGAAGATACTTCTCCGGAACAAGGTGCTATGTCGGCCGCAACGATGTGTGTGCCGTCAGCCCCCGCATGAACCTTTTCCGTAGCATCGACCCCCCCGCCCTGAACGGGCCTCGGCGCCGCCGGACTCCCCACATCGTGGACTTCCTGAGACTTTATTTCCGGAGCCGCGTTCGCTGCAGCCTCGGGCTGATTTTCCGAGAGGACCGAAGTCTGTTGGCCACCTGAAGGCGATGGTTTCAGACTTCCAATTTTCTGCTCGCCATTCAGGGTGCGGACCGTATGTGCAATGTCTTTGGGAAAATTGGCTTCTTTGCCAGGACGAGGAATTGACGATTCGAACGAAAGCTTGCCGCGAAGTGCGGCTGTGGCCACCGACTTTCCGAAAAGCCCTTCGACTTCAATTCGAAGGTGAGTCGCTTGTTCGTCGTCCAAGTCGTCACCGGACTCGGCCAGTTGCAGTAGCGCCGCTACTGCCTGCAAAGAGGCGGGGTCCAAGGCCAGTTGAGAGCTCGCGATCGCCTCCAGCTCGTCGCACTTCGTCCGAATTAAGGCGCAACCTACGAAATTAGAGTCGGCCACATGCACGATAGAACGACAGCGTGCCAGTTCAGACATCACTGAGGCCATCTCCAATTGACGTATAAGCGCAGCCTCAAGGTCCGCGACACGAGGAGATGACACCCCCAGCGCCCGTTCGACTTCATGATGTTGCTTGAGGACGATGGACCAACATTCAATCGCTCCATTTAGATCCGGGACCTTTTCGGCTGAAATGTCTGCTGTCGCAACGGCTAGGTGTTGCCCAAGAAGACCAAGCCCTTCCCGAATCGCTCCTAATGCTTGGGTTGCTATCGACTGGCCACTCGGGAGATCGGCAAGCTCTGGTTCTTTGCGCTGAGGCGCTTGGATCGACGGAGCCTGCACTGGCGACAGGCTGCTGGTGCTTGGCATATCCAGATTCGGGAGTGCTTTGAATGCTGCTGCAAGTCCGCTCCATATGTCGCGGTTCAGCATCAAGGCTCCGCACACCAGAGCTAGTGTGCGAGTGCTGTGGTCTGAAGTGAGAGCGCATATGTCGCGCAGCGCAGCTTCCGGAGAGAACGGTGGAACGACGCCTTTCAAGGTTCCGCGCTCATCGCGCGGACACTTAACTGCGTCCAGCACGGCGTTCAGTGCTGCACGACGCGAGTCCTGAATCCAATTGCACATTGCACCAATCAGAAAAGGCTGCGCGTGGGGCTGATCCAAGAGTCGGCCCTTGAGTCGACTCACCCCAAGTCGCAGCTCATCGGAGGACAAGGGGCGAACTGCGCCAGCGATTGCGCTGGTCAGACGTCGCCCAGACCTGCCGGATTCTGCGTCCTTCAAAGCAGCGCAGAGTTGCCTGAAGGTAGCAGTACCGTGGCTTAGATCACGTGCGTGTTGGCCCGCATACTTCCAGAACTCAAGTTTTTCATCGTCAGTAAGCAGCTGCCAAACTGTCCGAAGGTCAATGTCATCATGACTTGTCTCTGTCGATTTGTTGTCTGCCATCTTGGTATCTCCCATTATTCTTGCTTGTGTTTGCGGCCCTGCCGCGCGGGCTGAATGCACAACAGATTTTCGCTCAACTACGTTGTGCACTTGTCGTCCAGGTTCCAGCCAGCCGCTCAGGGCATAGGATCATTCGTAGTCCGTGCTGACCGAGTTGGTCATTTCTTGTGCGTAACCACTATGAATACCTTATCCAGGCTGCGAAGGGGGAGAGGGAAGATCCGTTCAATCACCTAAACGAGATTGGAGCGCTCAAGCCTGGCCTGGCTTTGGAAGCAAGTGCTTGATTTCGGCAAGGTTCGCGATCACTACCTGCTTCTCACCCTTCCTGGGTGTGCCGTTGGGCTCGAAGTTGAGTGTCCTGAGTGTGTAGAACAGCATCGCTTGTCGGCACGGCACCGTTACTTTACCGTTCTTCATTCCATAGTCGATTTCGACACCATCGCGCTGCTTTTGCGAGAGCGAGTCGTCTGGCTTCAGGATGAGGTCAACGTTGGAGTGCCACTCGCGATCCTCTGAGGGATCAACCTCGGACGCTGCAGTTGCGCCAGGGGACATGATCCGGCCGAGGACGAAGTCCTTGAACCCCTTGCGAAGATGGCAGAAGGCCCGCACATGCCATCGCACTCCATCATAGCCAAACGCGTGCGGGCTGATGAGGCGTTCTTGGGGCTCGTCCCGCGTGATTGACTGATATCGAATCCGCAGCTTCGCTCGCACGGCGATTGCCTGAATCACGAGGGCCAGAGTCTGGGATTCGACCGTTCGGTTGGGCAATGGCACTGAAGCTATGGGTGGTCTAAAAGCCAGAAATGCTTGGTCGCTGCTCAGGATCTGCCGCTCCAAGGCCAGCAGTTGTGACAGGTACTGACGCGGGCCGCTGGACTCGTAGCGAGGGACGAACGCTTGCGTAGCGACGTAGGTTCGGGAACTGGTGTCGTAAGCCAGGTTTCCAGGAGCTAGTTCCGAGTAGCGCGCTATATCGGCAGAAGCCTGCGGCACCGAGATCTTGAAGAAGTCCGTCACGTCGCGGCGGTTGATCCGGCCGCCCCATTGCAAGCGAAAGTCGATGAATCGCAGTCTGCGCTCCTGACTCAACTTAACCGGGCCGGAGTCGGTGTCTTCGTCGCGGAGCAAATCGCCGCCGGCGGCCGCGGCAGTTCGTGGAGTACGTGTTGGCGCCTCCCCTTGCTCGGTCAGAGGGACGGTCCCCCGGGCTTTGTCGGTGGCTTTAGGGGAGGAGGTTCGGCTTGACATACCGCTAGTATAGTTTGTTGACGCGTATATAAAATAGTCGTATAATTAATATATTGACAGACGCACTTGTCCGGACGCGCCGACGCAGCACTCTTTAGATCAACAAACACTCAGAGGAACCACTATGTCAATCGTCAAGAGTTTCGCCGTCGGGAACGGCGACATGTTCTACATCCAGCACAACAGCGATAACTTCACCATCATCGACTGCAATCTCAATGCCGAGACTGCCGCGGAGCGGATCGATGAATTGAAGAGTGCGTCCCAGCACAAAGAAATCCAGCGCTTCATCTCGACCCACCCCGATCAGGACCACATTGGCGGGATCGAGTTGCTGGACGGCGAGATACCAATTGCCAACTTCTATGTGGTGAAAAATCAAGCCACCAAGTTGGATGAGACCAAGTCGTACAAACACTACTGCAAGCTTCGGGATGATCCGGCTAAGGCCTTCAATATCCAAAAGGGCTGTACCCGCAAGTGGATGAATCAAACGGACGAGGTGCGCGGGTCGTCAGGCATCAGCATCCTGTGGCCTGATGTTAACAATGCCGACTTCAAGGACGCCTTGAATGCGTGCAACGAAGGGGGGAGCCCCAACAACATCTCCGCAGTGCTGCGGTATACCCTCGTAGGAGGTGCGTCGGTCATGTGGTTGGGCGATCTCGAAACTGAGTTCATGGAGAAGATAACCAATCACATTGCCCTGGAAAAGACCACCATCGTTTTCGCGTCCCACCATGGTCGGCACTCAGGAAAGATTCCGGACTCGTGGCTGAGAAAGCTAGACCCCCAGATCATCGTACTTGGCGAGGCGCCGTCGCGGCACCTCAACTACTACACCGGGTACAAGACGATTACGCAGAATCGGGCAGGCGACATCACGATGGAGCTGGTCAACAGCAAGGTCCACTTCTACGTCTCGAACCCAGAGTACAAGCGAAGCGATTTGAAGGACGAAGGGGCGGACAGCTTCGACAACTATGTCGGCAGCATTGAGGTCGAAACCGAATACACCTTAGAAGGCGCTTCGGCATGAGCGGCGGTGAACTGAGGATGCGCTTCGGCCTCGACAAGGTCCTAGATCGGTACGACTTGACCGCGCGCCTATTGCCCGGAATGTTGGTGCTCCTGCCAGCAATCCTGTGTATCGCGCTCCTCTACGGCGCCAAGAGCCCCATCGCAGTTGCCCTCAGTTCCGTCCTCGCTACGTGCGGCGGCCCCTACTTGTTGTCCAGCTTCGTGCGCACCTGGGGTCAACGTGCTCAAGATCGGCTGTTTCGACAGTGGGGTGGTCAGCCGTCAACCATCTTGCTGAGGCATCGCGAGGGTCACTTGCCGCCGCAGACGAGAGAGCGCTACCGGGAGTTGGCGGCGTCCCGCCTTGGGATCTTGCTACCAACTGCTGACGACGAAATGCATGAACCTGCGAAGGCGGACCAGGCTTACGTGGCGGCGGCAGACTTGCTGCGTCCGTTCACCAACGACCGGAAGAAGTTTCCCTTTGTCTTCAAGGAGCTTATGGCTTACGGTTTCAATCGCAACTCCCACGGCTCGCGCTGGGTCGGATTGACTGTTTGTGCCGCGACAGTTGCGGCGACCTTGATTAACGCTGGTTTGCTGCACGTTCAGCGACCATACTGGACTTCTGCCGATCCCAATACCTCTCACATCGTCGTGATGGTTGTGACCGTCGGGTTCGCGGGCCTTTGGTGCTTTCACTTCACAGCGCAGACAGTTCGACAGGCCGGGTTGAGCTACGCGAAGCGACTTTGGGAGGCGCTCGAAAAGCTGCCGAAGAAGCCCGCGCGTCCGAGACCGGCCCGAACGCAGGCGGATGTGAACTGAGACGATCTCTCGCGGCAGCCCGGAGCTGGCGGTAAACATTACCGAAACTCTTCTCAGCAGCAGCTCCTGCCCCCTGACGGGGATCTACAAGCGAGCTGCATGGTGGATCTCGTAGTACCGGAGGAAATTCAAGAAATATGATTGGCGGCATTTTGCCAACAAACCGCGCTGGTCGTCTGATTTATCTACCGGTCTGCAACGGCCGTGTTTGGCTACCGGCACTAGTCATATGCTAACCAAGGACTCACTCCCGGTATGGGTTAGTGCTGGAATTTGATGGTAACTGGTTATCTATCCAGTTAATCTCGGTCGAAGCGGGTATGTAGAGCATAAAAGTCGCGTATGAGTGGAGCGGAATTCAAAATTAAGTGATTTCAAAGGCCATAAATTCAGAGTTAAATGAATTCGTGGTTTAAAGCTGCCCGCGCAGGATGCATATAAGTAGTTGATTTATATGAACCAGACATTCCGAGTTGAACGGGAATCGACAGCCGCCCCACAACCTGCTGGCCGTTTTTGTCCTACACCGCTTTCATCGCCTTCCGACAGCAGGCGGCCACCCGGCTTGCCTATAGTCGATCCCATGGCGATCACTCCATGAGACGGTGTGGGCCCCCATCCCCAAGGAGCAGCGATGAATCACATGACTCACTTCCCCGCCGACCTGGCAAACAGGTCCGCCGGGCTCCGCTCGGGCGACAGGCCCTCCCATGACCGGAAAAATCCGGTGGGCGCTGGCCATATTGGCTTCTCTCGACCGGTTTGGCCATTTCTCGTGGCCGCCAAACGCGATCAGGAAAAGCCGCAGGTTTCGGGCAACCCGGACCCGCTGAGCTTTTCAAGTTGAGTTGGCCGTAAATATCCCCGAGGAAGTGCCGATGCATGAAGTGAGTGCAGGACAAGACGGAACGAGCAAAACGCGGCCCCAACCGAAACCCCACACGAGGGCCCCTGATGGACCGGGCTACTGTAAATCCATCGAGCCGTCGCCTTGTGTCCGCTGACATGGGCTCCAAGGGCTCCTTCAAAGAAAAAGCCACCCTGTCGGGTGGCTTTTTTGTTGCCCCGCGGGGCGTCGTTCAGTACCTTACAGGCCGGCTGCAGCCCGGAGGGCTGCAACTTTATCGGTACGTTAGCTTCGGCCGGGCCGATGGCCCTTAACTCCGCTTCGCGCAGTTAGCCTGCGCTGAAAGCGGACAAGCTCGCTTTGCTCGAGGCCTTACAGACCTGCGGCCGCGCGAAGCGCAGCCACCTTGTCCGTCTTTTCCCAGGTGAATTCCGGCTCGTCACGACCGAAGTGGCCGTAGGCAGCGGTTTTCTCGTAGATCGGACGCAGCAGGTCCAGCATCTGGATGATGCCCTTTGGACGCAGGTCAAAGTGCTCATTGACCAGCGCCGAGAGTTTTTCGTCGGACATCACGCCCGTGCCTTCGGTGTACACCGTGACATTCATCGGGCGTGCCACGCCGATCGCGTAGGCCACCTGGATCTGGCACTGGCGCGCCAGGCCGGCGGCCACGATATTTTTGGCCACATAACGGGCGGCGTAAGCAGCCGAACGGTCCACTTTCGAGGGGTCCTTGCCCGAAAACGCGCCGCCGCCGTGCGGGCAAGCGCCGCCGTAGGTGTCCACAATGATCTTGCGGCCGGTCAGGCCGCAGTCGCCCTGAGGGCCACCGATGACAAAGCGGCCGGTGGGGTTGATCAGGTACTTGGTGTCCTTGAGCCATTCCTTGGGCAGCACCGGCTTGATGATTTCCTCGATGATGGCCTCGGTAAATGAGGCTTTCATCTTCGTGGCGGACTCGGATTGGTCCGGGCTGTGCTGGGTCGACAGCACCACGGTGTCGATGCTGTGCGGTTTGCCGTCCACGTAGCGCATGGTGACCTGGCTCTTGGCGTCCGGGCGCAGGAACGGCAGGCGGCCATCCTTGCGCAACTGGGCCTGGCGCTCGACCAGGCGGTGGGCGTAATAAATCGGCGCGGGCATCAGCTCGGGCGTTTCGTCGCAGGCGTAGCCGAACATCAGGCCCTGGTCACCGGCGCCGATGTTCAGGTGGTCGTCAGACGCATGGTCCACGCCTTGGGCGATGTCGTTGGACTGCTTGTCGTAGCAGACCATCACCGCGCAGCCCTTGTAGTCGATACCGTACTCGGTGTTGTCGTAGCCGATGCGCTTGATGGTGTCGCGTGCGACCTGGATGTAGTCCACATGCGCATTGGTGGTGATTTCACCAGCCAGCACGACCAGACCGGTGTTGGTCAGGGTTTCGGCGGCCACGCGCGAAAGCGGGTCCTGCTTGAAGATGGCATCGAGGATGGCATCGGAGATCTGGTCGGCGACCTTGTCGGGATGGCCTTCGGAGACGGATTCGGAAGTAAAGAGAAAATCGTTCGCCATTGCGTACACTCCATGAAGTTAGTCGGCGCGTTGCCGGCTTGGGGTGCCTCGGCGAACGCTTTAGCAGTTTGGTTTAATGTCGCCCTGCAAGTTGTTCAGTAACTCGGCGACAGCTTTCATTATATCGGTTTCCCTCCGCCGGCTCAGTCCGCACACCTCGGCCCCCGTTCCCAGCCTTTTCATGATCCTGTTGTTCCGTTTTTTCTCCCACTGGCCCTTGCGCGCGCTGCATGCGCTGGGCGCGGCCCTGGGCTGGCTGGTCTGGCTGCTCAGCCCCGCTTACCGCCGGCAGTTTCGCGCCAACGTGGCGCAGGCCGGCATCACTTTTGACGCGGCCCGGCCGGCGATTGGCGAGGCCGGACGTTTTGTGGCCGAACTGCCCAAGCTCTGGATGCGGCCGCAGACCGAGTCCTGCCTCGGCAATGTGCAGCTCGAAGGCCAACTGCATGCCGAGCAGGCCTTTGGCCAGGGGCGCGGGGTGATTTTTTTCGGACCGCATTGCGGCAGCTTCGAGCTGGGCCCGCAGGCGCTGGCCGAGCTCTATGGCCCGATCACCGCGATTTACCGGCCGGCCCGCAAGCCCTGGCTGGCGGCGATTGAACAGGCGACCCGGCAACGGCCGCAACTGACGGTGGTGCCCGCCAGCCTGAGCGGCATCCGGTTGATGCACCGGACGCTCAAGGCCAACCAGGCCGTGGCCCTGCTGACAGACCAGGTGCCGCCCGAGGGGCTGGGGGTGTGGGCGCCGTTTTTCGGCCAGCCGGCCTACACCATGACGCTGGCGGCCCGGCTGGCGCTGCAAAGCGGGGCCGTGCTGCTGCCGGTGAGCTGCGAGCGCCTGCCGCGCGGCGAAGGTTATTTCCTCAAGATCTGGCCACCGGTGGCCGGCCTGCAGACGCAGGAATTGCCGCCGACTGCGGGCAGCCCGCGCAGCGGGCCATTGCAGGCCGACATCCTCCATGTCGTGACACGCATCAACCAGGCGATCGAGGCCATTGTCCTGAGTCAGCCAGGGCAATACCTGTGGGGCTACGCGCGCTACAAGGCTCCACGCAAGGACGCGTTTTGAAGCCCGCCCGCCAATGGCTTGGCCGCCTGGTCACCCGAACCGGCATCGGCCTGATGCAGGTGCTGGCGGTATTTCCGTTGCCCCTGGCGCGGGCGCTCGGCGTGGCCCTGGGCTGGGCGCTGTATGGCCTGGTCGGGGAGCGCCGGCGTGTCGTGCAGGCGAATCTGCAGCTGTGTTTTCCCTCCATCGGCGAGGCCGAGCGGCGCCAGCTGACCCGGCAGACCTTTGTGTATTTTGCGCAGGCCTGGCTGGATCGGGCCTGGCTGTGGCATGCGCCGCAAGCCCGGGTGCAGCAGCGCGTGCGGCTGACCGGCGCGGTACACGAACTCGCCGGCAACGAGCCCACGGTGATCTTTCTGCCGCATTTTGTCGGTCTCGATGCGGCTTGGGCCGCCGCCGCCCTATATTCGCCGCGCCAGTCGACCACCATTTACACCGACCAGTCGAACAAGCTGGTGGACCGGTGGATACTGCGCGGCCGCCAGCGCTTTGGCCACCTGCGGCTGTTCGGACGGGCCGACGGCGTCAAGCCCATCGTGACGGCCTTGCGCGAAGGGCAGCCGCTGTACCTGCTGCCCGACATGGACTTTGGTCCCGACGATTCCGTGTTTGTGCCGTTTTACGGTTTGCCGACAGCGACCGTGCCTTCGCTCTCCCGCTTCGCCCGCCTGGGCCGCGCCAAGGTGGTGCCGCTGGTGCCGCGCCTCACGCCCTGGGGCTACGAGGTGGAGGTGTTGCCGGCCTGGACCCACTTCCCGTCGGAGGATCCGGTGGCAGATACCGCTTTCATGAATGCCCAGTTGCAGCTCTACATCGACACCATGCCGGCGCAGTACTACTGGGTGCACAAACGCTTCAAGACGCGGCCGGAGGGTGAGCCCTCGCTCTACCAGACCTGATCAACCCAGCTTTACAAGTGTTTTTGGGCTCCAGCCCTTATGGGGAAAGCGCAGACAGCTATAAAAAAAGTAGCTAACGGGCTGGGTCCAGAAAGTCCTGCAGATAAGCCGCCACCCGTTCGGGCTGCTCATGCACGATCCAGTGGGAGGCGTCCGGCACCTGCTCCAGCTGCATGTCCGGTACGTAGTCGGCCAGGCCGTCGATCAGTGCCGGTGGCAAGGCGATATCGTCGAGCGCCCAGATCACCAGCGTTGGCAACAGGACTGTCAAGCGCTCGCGCGCCAGTGTGACGGCGGCGGCGGCCGGGTCGTTGTGCGGTGGCCCGGGCCGCGGCGGGCGCAGCGGCGATGCGCGGTACAGGTTGCAGCCGCCCGTGAGCCCGGCGCGCCAGACCTCGCGGTACTGGTCCCTGACGCTGTCGGTGAGCCAGGCCGGCGGGTGCTCGCTGCCATTGGTCAGAAACTGCCACAGGCGACGGAAATCGTCCTTGGCCAGCAGCGCCTCGGCGTCCGGACGGATCAGGAAGTTCATGTAGGCGCTGGCGGCCTGCTGGGCCGGCGAGTGCTGCAGCTCGCGCAAAAACGTGCCGGGATGTGGCGAATTGATGATGGCGAGTTTTTTCATCAGCTGCGGCATGGCGGCGGCCAGGTTCCAGGCGATGGCGCCGCCCCAGTCGTGGGCCACCAGGCATTCAAGCTGGCGCTTGTCGGACGGACAGACTTCCGCCACCAGCGCGGCGATGTCCTGCATCAGGTGTTTGGGGCGGTAGGCGTCCACTTCCGGCGGTGCGCTCGACTTCTCAAAACCGCGCAGATTGGGCGCGACGCAGAAGTAAGCACCGTTTTCAGGCTTGGAAAAGTGCGCCAGCAGGGAGTCCCAGACAAAAGCGCCTTCCGGAAAACCGTGCAGAAACATCAGGACGGGCCGGCCCGCTTGACCCGCCATGCGGCAGGACAAGGTGATGCCGTGGGGCAGGGGAATGCGGCGGGTTTCAATCATGATGTTATGCATTCACTAGCTGACTGCGCCCGTATCGACTGGGGTGCAGGCAGTTTTTGCTTGAGAAATGCACAAGCGGCAGAGCCGACCCCGCCCGTCGGACGGGACTCAGGCGTCGCCGGACTGTGGCTCTTCTTCCGGCGGCGGGGTTGCCGCTGCCTTGGCTGCCTTGTCAGGCTTGACCGGCGGATGGGCCCACTGCCACAGGTGCTGGGCCACTTCTTCCACGCCTTGCCGCTTGAGCGCAGAAAACAGTTTGACATCGCCGCCACCGGCCTGCAGTCGCACAATGGACAGCGCCTTGGCTGCCTCGGTTTTGTTGAGCTTGTCCGACTTGGTCAGCAGCACCAGAAACTTCAGGCCTTCTTCGACCCGCGGACGGATCACGTCCAGCAGGATTTCGTCGAGTTCGGTCAGTCCCAGGCGCGGGTCGCACAGCAGCACCACGCCCTTGAGGTTCTCGCGCGTCTGCAGGTAGTTGCCCATCACCTGCTGCCAGCGGTATTTGGCGGCCTTGGGCACGGCTGCGTAGCCATAACCCGGCAAATCGGCGAGCACCGCATCGGTCACCCCCTGTTTGCCGAGCGAGAACAAATTGATGCTCTGCGTGCGGCCCGGGGTCTTGGAGGCAAAAGCCAGGCGGTTGATCTGCGTCAGCGTGTTGATGCAGGTGGACTTGCCAGCGTTGGAGCGGCCGACAAAGGCAATCTCGGGATACTCGTACACCGGCAGGTGTTTGAGTTCGGGGGCCGTGGTCAGAAACTTGGCGGTGTGCAGCCAGCCCATGGCAATTTTCGCCTCGGCGGACTGGGGCGGCTGGGCGGCCAGCGCGGCGGCCATTTTGGCCGCCGCTTCTTTGGGCGGCGCCCGTTTGGCTGTCGGCTTCTGGGTTTTAACGGGTGTAGATCGGGGAGATATGCTCATATTTGGGATTGTCCCCCAAGCCATTGTAAAATCAGTGAGTTTTGCGTTGGTTGGCGCCCCAGCGGGCTATTAATTTCAGCCCAAGGCTGTGCGCCGATCGCCTGGTCCACCTTAGAGTCAACTATTAAACCCCCGATATGAAGCTTGTTTCCACTTCGTTGATTACTTATTTATTTGCCGCCCTGCTGCTTGTACCGGCTGTCTCGCGGGCGGCCGGTGAGGCCGCTCCGGCCAAGGTGGCCAAGCCGGATCTGGTCAAGGGGGAGGCCACTTACACCGCGGTGTGTGTCGCCTGCCACGCGGCGGACGGCAATTCCGCGATTGCCGCCAATCCGAAACTGGCGCAGCAACACCCCGAATACCTGGTCAAGCAACTCCAGGAATTCAAGTCGGGCAAGCGCAACAATGCTGTCATGAAGGGGTTTGCCAGCGCCCTCAGCGACGACGACATGAAAAACATCGCTTACTGGGTGACCACCAAAAAAGCCAAGCCCGGTTTCGCCAAGGACAAGGCACTGGTGACGCTGGGTGAGCGCATTTACCGCGGCGGCATCTCCGACCGCCAGGTGCCGGCTTGCGCCGGTTGCCACAGCCCGAACGGCGCCGGCATTCCTTCGCAGTACCCGCGTCTGGGCGGCCAGCATGCCGAATACACCGCGGCCCAGCTGACGACCTTCCGTGATGGTGGGCGCAACAATAACCTGCAGATGACGCAGGTTGCCGCCAAACTGAACGACAGGGAAATCCGCGCCGTGTCTGACTACATCGCCGGGTTGCGCTGAATTCCCTGAAAAACCCATGGAATCCTTGGCTGGGGGACATGGTGAAACCTGTTTCCCCGGAAAATACAGGGGCTCGCTCAGTTTGTATTGAACCTCAGCCAGAATAATCACTCCATACCGGGCGGGTCTTTTCCAGAAGACCCGCCTTTTTTATTGCCGCCCTACCGAACACCACGCATGACCGTTCCCAGCCACGCAGTTTCCACCCACGGCCTGAGGCTCAAGGCGGGCTCGCACGCCCTGCGCTCCACCGTGGAGTTGCTGTCGTCGATGCGCTTTTCCATCTCGCTGCTCACGGTGATCTGCATCGCCTCGGTGATAGGCACAGTGCTCAAGCAGCAGGAGCCGATCGGCAACTACGTCAACCAGTTCGGCCCGTTCTGGGCCCAGGTGTTTGGCGCCGTCAGCCTGTACACGGTGTACAGCGCCTGGTGGTTCATGCTGATCCTGGCCTTCCTGGTGATCTCCACCTCCCTGTGCATCAGCCGCAACACCCCGAAAATCCTCGCTGACCTGAACCAGCTGAAGGAAAACATCCGTGAACAAAGCCTGAAGGCTTTCGGGCACCGCGCCGAAGCGGCGCTGGCTGAAGGGCCCGAGGCGGCCGCGCGGCGCATCGGGCAGACGCTGGTGCAGGGCGGCTGGAAGGTCAAGCTGCAGCAGAGAACCACGTCCGGCGGCGAAGGCTGGATGGTGGCGGCCAAGGCCGGGGCTGCCAACAAGCTGGGCTACATTGCGGCACATAGCGCCATCGTGCTGGTGTGTGTGGGCGGCCTGCTCGATGGCGATTTGATCGTGCGGGCGCAGATGTGGCTCAACAACAAGACGGTGTACGCCGGCGGCGGACTGATTGCCGATGTGCCGGCCCAGCACCGGCTGAGCGAGCGCAACCCCACCTTCCGCGCCAACCTGCTGGTCGCCGAGGGCACGCAGTCAAGCACCGCCATCCTGAACCAGCCCGGCGGCGTTCTGCTGCAGGATCTGCCTTTTGCGGTGGAACTGAAAAAATTCATCGTCGAGTACTACTCGACCGGCATGCCCAAGCTGTTTGCCAGTGAGATCGTGATTCACGACAAGGAAACCGGCGAGAAGATCCCGGCCCGGGTCGAGGTCAACCATCCGGCCCGTCACAAGGGCATCGAGATCTACCAGTCCAGTTTTGACGACGGTGGTTCCAGCGTCACCCTCAAGGCGGTGCCGCTGGCCACCGGCAGCCAGGTGGCCAGCAAGGCTTTTGAACTCCAGGGCACGATTGGCGGTTCCAGCAGCCTGACCAACGGGGCCGAAAAAATGACGCTGGAATACACCGCGCTGCGTGTCATCAACGTCGAGAATTTTGGTGGCTCGGGCAGCATGGGTGCAACGTCGGGCGCGGATGTGCGCAAGGTCGATTTGCGCCAGGCCCTCGATTCACGCCTGGGCGCGGCCAACAAGACCCGCGAAAAGAAGGAACTGCGCAATGTCGGTCCCAGCGTGACCTACAAGCTGCGCGACGCGTCCGGCCAGGCCAGGGAGTTTCACAACTACATGCTGCCGGTCAAGATGGACACGGCCGAGTTCAGCCCGGCGCTGTTTTTGCTGGGTGTGCGCGAAACCCCGGCCGAGCCTTTCCAGTACCTGCGTATCCCCGCTGACGAGCAGGGCAGCATGGAGGGTTTCTTGCGCCTGCGTCGCGCGCTGGCCGACCCGGCCCAGCGCGACAAAGCCGTCCAGCGTTATGTGCGCCAGGCCATCGCGACGGACCGGCCCGATCTGGCAGAGCAGTTGTCCGCGTCCGCGTCGCGGGCACTGGCCCTGTTCGCCGGCCCCGACCAGCCGGCGGGCGGAGCCCAGGCCAAGCCGCTGGCCGGGCTGCAGGCGATTTCCGACTTCATGGAAACCAACGTGCCGGAAGAAGAGCGCAACCGCGCTGGTGAAGTGCTGGTGCGCATTTTGAATGGCGTGTTGTTCGAGTTGGCGCAGCTCACGCGGGAGCAAAACGGCTTGCCGCCACTGCCGCGCGACGAAAAAACCCAGGCTTTCATGGCACAGGCCGTGTTGTCCCTCAGTGATGCCCACCATTACCCGGCGCCCATGGCGTTTGAGCTGAAGGACTTCACCCAGTTGCAGGCCAGCGTGTTCCAGGTGGCGCGTACACCCGGAAAAAATATCGTCTACCTCGGTTGTGCGCTCCTGATTCTGGGTATTTTTGCCATGCTGTATGTGCGCGAGCGCCGCCTCTGGGTCTGGCTGGCCCCGGCCGGAGAGGCTGCGGATGCCACGGAGCCCGGAAAAGGGCTCGAAAAGGGGCCAGAATCGGACGCGGGCAGCCAGGCGACCATGGCCATGTCGACCAACCGCCAAACCATGGATGGCGGCAAGGAATTCGAAATGCTAAAAACCAAACTTTTACAGGTGCCACGATGAACACCACCACCCTGAACTCGCGTACCACGGACGCGACCACCATCAGCCTTCAGGAAGGCTATTTCGCCAAGCGCAATGCGCTGGACTGGATTTTTGCGGCCGTCGCGCTGGCCGGCGGGTTATACGGCTTTGCCCGGTACAGCGCTTTCATGGATGTCTATGAAAAAGGCATTTTGCTGGGCGCCATTCCTGCCGTGATCGCGATGGGCTGGTTCTGGCGGCCGCTGCGCGCGCTGATGCTGCTGGTGGCGGGCTTTTCCCTGCTCGGCATCGTTTCCTACCAGGGCGATCTGGCACGCGCCGAACAGGTGTTCTGGCTCAAGTATTTCCTGTCCAGCCAGTCAGCCATCCTGTGGATGAGTGTGCTGTTTTTCATGAGCACTGCGTTTTACTGGATAGGCATGTTTGCCCGCGGGCAGAGCGGCACGATGGAATTGTTGGGCTCGCGGATTGCCTGGGTGGCTGTCGGCATGGCACTGGTCGGCACCATGGTGCGCTGGTACGAAAGTTACCTCATCGGCGCCGACGTCGGCCACATTCCGGTCAGCAACCTGTACGAGGTGTTCGTGCTGTTCAGCTGGATGACCGCGGCGTTCTACCTTTACTTCGAAGCGCAGTACAAGACCCGCACCATGGGTGCGTTTGTGATGCTGGTGGTCAGTGCGGCCGTGGGTTTTCTGCTCTGGTACACCGTGGTCCGCGGGGCGCATGAAATCCAGCCGCTGGTTCCCGCGCTGCAAAGCTGGTGGATGAAGGTGCACGTGCCGGCCAACTTTGTGGGTTATGGCATGTTTGCTCTGGCGGCCATGGTGGCGCTGGCCTACCTGATCAAACAGCAGGCACTGGAGACCCGCTGGTACAAACTGACACCTCTCTGGCTGCTGGGCGTGGTTCTGTGTTTTGTGCCGATTGTGTTTCGCAAGTCGACCGAAGTCGGAGGTACCAATTACTGGCTCGGTTACCTGCTGGTCTCCGGCCTGATTGCCGCCGCCATTTTGCTGGGCCGCCAGCGCATTGCAGCACGCCTGCCGAGCGCCGAGGTGCTCGACGATGTGATGTACAAGGCCATTGCTGTCGGTTTTGCATTTTTCACCATCGCCACCGTGCTTGGCGCCCTGTGGGCGGCCGAGGCCTGGGGCGGCTACTGGAGCTGGGACCCCAAGGAGACCTGGGCACTGATCGTCTGGCTCAACTACGCTGCCTGGCTGCACATGCGGCTGATGAAGGGCCTGCGCGGTACCGTGGCCGCCTGGTGGGCCCTGGTGGGGCTGGCCGTCACCACCTTTGCCTTCCTGGGGGTGAACATGTTCCTGTCGGGCCTGCACAGTTACGGAACCTTGTAGCGGGGGGGTGAATCCTTGTAAGAAGTGGCTGCGTACCAAGACTAAGCTTCAACCATCCACACCATAACAAGGACACACACCATGCTGATCAAGACCGACCACAGTGGCTTCGACCACGCCGTTCCCAGCGACATCACGCCCCAGGGCGTTTACCAGCAGCGGCGCAACCTGATCAAGCTGATGGCCACTGGCGCCGCCGGTGCGACCATCGCCTCCTGGGCCGGTCGTGAAGCGATGGCGCAGGCGGTGACCAAACCCGGGAAGCTGGCTGCTTTGCCCGGTGCCAAATCGGGGGTGGCGGGCGCGGTCACGATGGAGAAAGTGACCGACTACAAGGACGTCACCAGCTACAACAACTTCTATGAATTCGGTACCGACAAGTCCGACCCGGCCAAAAATGCCCACACCCTGGTGACCAAGCCCTGGACGGTGGCCATCGAAGGCCTGGTCAAGCAGCCGAGGACTTATGCGATCGAAGACCTGATCAAGCTCAGCGCCCAGGAAGAACGCATTTACCGCCTGCGCTGCGTCGAAGGCTGGTCCATGGTGATTCCCTGGGTCGGCTATTCGCTGGCGGAGCTCATTAAAAAGGTCGAGCCGCTGGGCAACGCCAAATACGTCGAGTTCATCACCCAGGCCGATCCCAAGACCATGCCGTTTGTCGGCTCGCGTGTGCTGGACTGGCCCTATGTCGAGGCACTGCGCATGGACGAGGCGATGCACCCGCTGACCCTGTTGAGCTTCGGCATGTACGGTGAAGTACTGCCGAACCAGAGCGGTGCGCCGGTGCGCCTGGTGGTGCCCTGGAAATACGGTTTCAAGAGCGGCAAGAGCATTGTCAAGATCCGCTTTACCGACAAGGAACCGCGTACCGCGTGGAACAAGGCGGCGGCCAGCGAATACGGGTTTTATTCCAATGTGAACCCGGCCGTGGACCATCCGCGCTGGAGCCAGGCGACCGAGCGCCGTATTGGCGAAGACGGACTGTTTGCCAAAAAACGCAAAACCCTGATGTTCAACGGCTACGAGGCCCAGGTGGGGCAGTTGTATGCGGGCATGGATTTGAAGAAGTTTTATTGATTCGCCGCGGGGCGCGCCAGGACGTGGCCCCTCGTCCGGAACCCCGGCGCCGATTCGGTCTTCAACCATGAAAAAACTTCTCCTCCATCCTGCGGCAAAACCGGCGACCTTCATTGTCTGCCTGTTGCCTTTCATCTGGCTGTTCTACAGCGCGCTGACCAACCAGCTGGGCGCCAACCCCGCAGAAGCGCTGATCCGGGCAACGGGCGACTGGACCCTGCGTTTCCTGTGTATCGTGCTGGCCGTCACGCCGCTGCGGGTGATCAGCAACACGCCCGCGCTGGCGCGTTTTCGCCGCATGCTGGGGCTGTTTGTCTATTTTTACGTGCTGGTCCACCTGCTCAGCTACAGCTGGTTCGACATGGGCTTTGATGTAGCCGACATCGTCAGGGACATCATCAAGCGGCCGTTCATTCTGGTGGGATTTGCCGCTTTCCTGCTGCTGACACCGCTGGCCGCGACCTCCTTCAATGCAGCCATCCGCCGGCTCGGTGCGAAGCGCTGGCAGATGCTGCACAAGCTGGTGTACCTGATTGCGGGTTTGGGTCTGCTGCATTTTTTCTGGATGCGCTCAGGCAAAAACGATTTTGCCGAGGTGGCTGTTTATGCGGCCATCGTCGCGGCGCTGCTGGGCTGGCGTGTATGGCAGCGCTGGGGGCGGCGCAAGCATCCGGCGGCTCCCGGTCCTGCCACAGCAACGCGCCTGCAGTGACTGAATACTCCTTATTCAGGAGCTGACAACGCACGACTGATAAGGGCTGGCGCAATTTTTCATCTGAACCCCAGGCGTTCGCGGCACGCAACGCCGGCCGGGTCTGGCTGGCAACCGGATGGATGCTTCCAGCGACGCGATGATCTCGGGGGTTGTCCACGGTGACAAACGGGTCGGCCTGAACCGCCAGCCCGGCTTCCTCCGGGAGGCCAGTGAACATCAAGCGGGCGTGATTTTTGTCGCGCTGAAGTTCCAGAGGCATGGGCGTGCGTGACGTCGATTTGAAGAAAACCGAAGGTACGTCCACCACTGCTGACATCTCTTGACTGGCATCAAGAGACGTCGTCCTCACGGCAACAATTTTTCGCCGCGGAAGGTGTCGGCCGCTGTTTCGCGCACGCGGATGAGGTGGGCTTGTTCACCATCGACCAGCACCTCGGCGGCACGGCCCCGGGTGTTGTAGTTGCTGGCCATGCTCATGCAGTAGGCCCCCGCTGAAAGCACGGCCAGGCGATCACCGGCGGCCACAGCCAGCGTGCGGTCCCGGCCTATCCAGTCGCCGCTTTCGCAGACCGGGCCCACCACGTCGTAGGACGCCTGTTGCCTGTCCGGGAGCGGCTCCAGCGGCACGATCGCATGAAACGCCTGGTACATGGCGGGACGCGGCAGGTCGTTCATCGCGGCGTCGATCACGCAGAAATTCTTCTGCTCACCGGGCTTGAGGTAAAGCACCTCGGTCAGGCAGACGCCGGCATTGCCCACCAGCGAGCGGCCCGGCTCGACCATCAGCTTTTTGCCGCCATGGCCACGTGCATCCAGTTTCGCCAGCAGTTCCTGCCAGAGTACATCCGCCGCGGGTGGTGCGTCCTGGTTGTAGTTGATGCCCAGGCCGCCGCCAAAGTCGATGTGTTCAATCGTGATACCCGCCGCTTCGATGCTGTCAACCAGGTCCAGTATCCGGTCCATGGCGTCCAGGTAAGGCGTGGTTTCGGTGATCTGCGAGCCGATGTGGCAGTCGATCCCGACCACCTGCAAGCCTGCAAGCGACGCCGCGTACCGGTAAATCCGCAGGGCATCCTCGTGCGCCACGCCGAACTTGTTGCCCTTGAGGCCGGTCGAGATATAAGGGTGGGTTTTCGGGTCGACATTGGGGTTGACGCGAATGCTGATAGGCGCGATGCGGCCCATGGCCAGCGCCACCCCGGACAGCACAGCCAGTTCGGCCTCACTTTCGACGTTGAAGCAGCCGATGCCGGCGGTCAGGGCCTGCTGCATTTCCGAGCGTGTTTTGCCGACCCCGGAAAAAATGACTTTGCGCATATCGCCGCCGGCCGCCAGCACCCGCTCGAGTTCGCCGCCGGAGACGATGTCAAAACCACATCCGGCACGAGCAAACACCTGCAGCACGCCCAGCGACGAGTTGGCCTTCATGGCGTAATAGATCTGCGCATGGCGTCCGGCAAAGCCCTGTTGGTAGGCTGCCAGGGCCGCCAGCATGGCAGCTTTGGAGTATACGAACAGCGGTGTGCCGTACTGGCTGGCCAAGTCATCGAGGCGGGCCGCTTCGAGGTACAGGCCGTCCTGTCGGTAGGCCAGCTGGGGTGCGCCCGGCAGGGCGGTCGATGCCGTAGTGTTCATGGCCGGTGCTTTCATCGCAGCGGCAAGGTGGCGGGACCGGATGCGGGTGGCGGTGCCGGCAGATCGGTCGGGGTGACTGTGGCGCTCTCCGGTGCGCTGGCTGCGGCAGCGGGCGCGGGCGCCGTGAGAGGGGCCATGCCCGCCGGGCGCGCCTTGGGCGGCGGCGGGAGAAAGAGGGGGCCCTTCTGGCCGCAAGCCGCAAGACCCATGGCCATGGCGAGGGCCGCGGCCACCGTTGAAAGGCCATAAGCGCAGGAGGCAGGTGGGCGGCGGCCTAGAATTTGACGCTGGATTTGAAATCTTGCAAACATGATGGGATTGTAATGACCGACCTCGAGTATCTGGACCATGCCGAAGCCGCCCTCAAGGCGATTGAGATGGCGTGTGACCGCATCAACGACGAAACCGATGCCGACGTCGACAACCAGAGGACCGGGGGCATGATCACGCTGACTTTTGCCGACCGCAGCCAGATCATCATCAATCTCCAGAAGCCGCTTCAGGAAATCTGGATGGCCGCCCGCGCGGGTGGTTTTCATTACCGGTTCAGCCAGGGCCAGTGGACCGACACCAAGGACGGCAGCGCGCTGTTTGCGGAGCTCTCGCGTTACGCCAGCGCACAGGCTGGTCAGCCGCTGGTGTTCAGCGCACCGTCAGGCGCGCGCTCCGCTAGTTCTTGAACAGATCCAGAATCCGGCGGCGTTCGTCGCTCGGTGGCGGGGTCTGAATGACGGCGCCGGGCGGCACTGGTTGGCCGGTGACCGGGTTGTCCACACCGGCGCCGGCGGCAGCGGGGCGGCTTCCCAGCCCCACGCTGCTGATGCCGGAACCTTTGGCGTATTCGTCATAAAACCACTCACCGCCGATATTGACAACACCCTCTGGCGCTGAAAACTCGGTCACTGGTACGCCTTTGAGCGCGTATTCCATGAAGTTGATCCAGACCGGCAAGCTCAGGCCACCCCCGGTCTCCCGATCACCGAGTTTTTTCGGCGTGTCATAGCCCATCCACACGGCCGCGGTGAGGGTCGGCTGGAAGCCCACAAACCAGGTGTCGATCGAATCGTTGGTGGTGCCGGTTTTGCCATAGAGGTCGGGCCGTTTCAGGGTCGCCTGGGCCCGGGCGGCGGTGCCGCTGCGGGCAACTTCCTGCAAGAGGTTGGACATGATGAAGGCGTTGCGCGCTTCGATGCCACGCACTGACTCGTCGAGTGTCGGCGCCGGGCTGTCGACCACGACTTTGCCTTTCTGGTCGGTGATTTTGGTGATCAGATAAGGATTGACGCGGTAGCCGCCATTGGCAAACACGGAATAGCCCAAGGCCATTTGCAGCGGTGTGACCGAGCCGGCACCCAAGGCCATCGTCAGGTAGGCGGGGTGCTTCTCGCCGTCAAAACCAAACCGGGTGACCCATTCCTGGGCATATTTCGGACCTATGGCCTGCAGTATCCGGATGGAAATCATGTTTTTTGACTTGGCCAGACCTCGGCGCAGGCTCATCGGGCCTTCGAAGGTGCCGTCGTAATTTTTGGGCTCCCAAGGCTGGCCGCCGGTGACGCCGGCATCAAAAAACAGGGGGGCGTCGTTAACGACCGTCGCCGGGGTGAAGCCTTTTTCGAGGGCGGCTGAATAGATAAACGGCTTGAAGCTGGAGCCAGGCTGGCGCCAGGCCTGCGTCACATGGTTGAACTTGTTTTTCTCGTAGTCGAAGCCGCCGACCAGTGCCCTGATGGCGCCGTTGCGCGGGTCAAGTGCCACAAAAGCGCCCTCGACCTCCGGTAGCTGCGTGATTTCCCAGGTGTTTTTGGGTGTTCTGGTCACGCGGATCAGGGCGCCGGGACGGATCCTGATGTTGGGCGCCGCTTTTTCGGACAGGCCCGACTGGGCCGGTTTGAGACCGTCGCCAGTGATTTCAATGGTTTCGCTGTTCTGGCGAAGCGCCACGATTTTTTTCGGGCCGGCTTCCAGGACCACAGCCGACATCACATCATCGTTATCCGGACTCTCGGCCAGTGCATCATCAATCGCGTCTTCGTTTTCCCGGGGGTCGCTGGACAGGGCAATGAATTTCTCGGGGCCGCGGTAGATCTGCCGCCTTTCATAATCCATGATGCCTTTGCGCAGCGCCCTGTAGGCCATGGTCTGGTCGGCAGCCCGCAAGGTGGTAAAGACATTGAGGCCGCGCGTGTAGGTTTCGTCGCCATACTGGCTATAAACCAGCTGGCGCACGGTTTCTGCCACAAATTCGGCATGCACCCGCCCTGCATCAGGGCCGGATTTGACCCTGAGGTCCTCGTTTTTGGCTGCCACCGCCTGTTCCGGCGTGATAAATCCGTTTTCTTCCATGCGCTCAATGATGTAGAGCTGGCGCGCCTTGGCCCGCCTGGGGTTGCTGACCGGGTTGTAGGCGGACGGGGCCTTGGGCAGGCCTGCGAGCATGGCGGCCTCCGCAATGCTGATGGATTTCAGCGGCTTGCCGAAATAGATCTCCGACGCGGCGGCAAAGCCATAAGCGCGTTGTCCCAGGAAAATCTGGTTCATGTAGATCTCCAGAATCTGGTCCTTGCTCAGCAGGTGTTCCAGCTTGAAGGTCAGCAGAATCTCGTAGATCTTCCGCGTGTAGCTCTTTTCGGTAGACAGGTAGACGTTGCGGGCGACCTGCATGGTGATGGTCGAGGCGCCCTGACTCTTGGCCCGCCCCACATTGGCGAGGCCGGCCCGGATCACGCCGATGTAATCAACTCCGCCATGGGAGAAGAAGCGCGCATCCTCAATGGCCAGCACCGCATCCTTCATCACTTTGGGTATCTCGCCTATCGGTGTCAGGTTACGGCGCTCCTCGCCAAACTCACCAATCAGAACGGCATCCGCTGAATAGACGCGCAGAGGCAGCTTGGGACGGTAGTCCAGCAAATCGGACACATCCGGCAGGTTCGGGTAGGCGACCGCCAGCGCAACCGCAATGATGATCAGAAGTGAGACAAGGCCAGCCAGCGCCAGACCCAGGCCCCATGCGAAGACCTTGAGCAGCTTGGGCAGCCAGGTCAGCCGATAGGCAGAGGAGGGACGGGATTCGGAAGTCGATGAATTGGACGGCATGGGTTTAACGTAAGTTCGCGCCAGCATTGTAAAAACCCCCGATGCTGGAAGACTTGGCAGGTTGTCAGGAATTTCACATTTTGCAATTGTGGCCTTGTCGCTGTGCCGGCACCAACCCGGCCAAGCTATCGAAAGCGTCAACTTTTGACAACGGTGATAGTAAGCTAAAACCGGAAAATCCTTTGTTGTACAAGGACCTTACTGATAGCATTCAAGTGATTTCTTAAGTTTGTAGGGCTACATATTAGCCGTCATCTGGGGACCGTTTTGATCTCTCTGGGGTCTTTAATCAACCGTCAATCGTCAGCCTTGTTGGGCCTGGACATCAGTTCGTCCAGCGTCAAGCTGGTGGAGCTCAGCCGCGACAAGGCCGGCAACCTGGTGCTGGACCGGTGCGCCATTGAGCCCCTGGAGCGGGGCTGGATCACCGACGGCAACGTCGAGAAATTTGACGAAGTTGCCGAGGCCGTGCGCCGACTGGTCAAAAAGAGCGGGACACGCACCAAAAATGTGGCCATGGCCTTGCCCGCGTCGGCCGTGATCACCAAAAAAATCATCCTGCCCGGCGGAATGAGCGAGCAGGAGCTGGAAATCCAGGTCGAGGCCGAGGCCAATCAATACATCCCCTTTTCGCTGGATGAAGTCAGCCTTGATTTTTGTGTCATAGGCCCCAGCGCCAGCTCAGCGGGTGACGTGGAGGTGCTGATCGCCGCATCCCGCAAGGAAAAAGTCAACGACAGGCAGGGCTTGGCCGAGGCGGCAGGTCTCAAGCCGGTGGTGGTGGATGTGGAATCCTATGCTTCACGGCTGGCGACCGCCCGGTTGATCGAAAGCCTGCCGAACAAGGGCCTGGACACCATGGTGGCCCTGTTCGAAGTCGGTGCCCTGACCACCAGCATGCAGGTCCTCAAGAACGATGAGGTGCTTTATGAGCGCGATCAGGCCTTTGGCGGGGCTCAGCTGACTCAGTTGATCGTGCGCCAGTATGGTTTTTCTCCGGAAGAGGCCGAAGGGAAAAAGCGCAGCGGCGACCTGCCGGATGACTACGATGCCAGCGTGCTCAAGCCCTTTGTCGACAGCATGGCGCAGGAAATTGGCCGCGCGCTCCAGTTCTTTTTTACCAGCACGCCACACAACAAGGTGGATTACGTGATGCTGGCGGGCGGCTCGTCGGCATTGCCGGGATTGACCGAAGCGGTGACCCAGCAGACCTCATTTGCCTGCATGGTCGCCAATCCCTTTGAAGGCATGGTTCTGGGCAACAATGTAAGGGAGAGCAAAGTGAAGCGTGAAGCAGCGTCTTATCTGACCGCTTGTGGATTGGCTTTGCGGAGGTTTTTCCAGTGATTCTGGTTAATCTGCTTCCCCACCGCGAAGCGGCGCGCAAACGCCGCCGCGAGGCTTTCTTCGTCGCCTTGGGTGTTGCCGCCGTTGCCGGCGTTCTGCTCTGCGGCGCGGTTTATTCCTGGTATCAGGCCCAAATTTCGGGGCAGCAGGGCAAGAACACGTTTCTGAAAACCGAAATTACCCGTCTTGAGAACCAGATCAAGGAAATTGCCGGCCTTCAGCAGGAAATTGCCGCCTTGCGTGCCCGACAAATGGCGGTGGAAGATCTGCAGGGCAACCGGAATCTGCCGGTCTACCTGCTCGATGAGCTGGTCAGGCAATTGCCTGATGGTGTTTACGTCACCAGCATGAAACAGGAGAACCAGGTGGTGTTGCTGACGGGTGTGGCTCAGTCCAATGAGCGGGTCTCCGAGTTGCTGCGCAATCTGAGCAACAACAGCCCCTGGCTGACCCGGCCCGAGCTGATTGAAATCACGGGCAAAACCATCACGTTGGGCGCACGCGACCAAAGGCGTGTGGCGAATTTTTCGATGCGTGTGGGGCTCAAACGGGCCACGGATGTGCAGAAAGCCGCCGCTGCCGCATCAGCGGCGGGGCCTTCCGGCGCCGCCGCGGGCAAGCCCGCCCTGCCAAGCCCGATTGCGGCCAAGAGCTGACCAACCGGTCCGGAACAAACACTGACTATGGCACGTAAACCCAAATTCAATGTGAATTTCTCTGCGCTTCAGGACGGTCTGAAGGCGCAGTTTGTCGGCCTCAACCCGAATGATCCGTCGTCCTGGCCAGGGCTCCCTCGTTTTCTTCTGTGTGTGTTTGTGACCGCCGCCGTGGTGGTTGCGCTCTGGTTTGTATGGCTCGCCGATTCTGACGAGGAACTCAAGGCAGAACAGGCCAAAGAAGTGCAGTTGCGTGAAGATTTCAAGAAAAAACTGGCGCAAGCGGTCAATCTGGAGGCTTTGAAGAAGCAGCGCGAACAGGTGCAGCAGTATGTGACCCAGTTGGAGAAGCAGTTGCCGAGCAAGGCTGAAATGGATGCCCTGCTGTCGGATATCAACCAGGCCGGACTGGGCCGGAGTCTGCAGTTTGAGCTGTTTCGGCCCGGGCAGGTCAGCGTCAAGGAGTATTACGCGGAACTGCCCATTGCGATCAAGGTGTCTGGGCGTTATCACGATATCGGGGCTTTTGCAGCTGATATCGCCAACCTGTCGCGCATTGTGACGCTCAACAACATGACGATTACTCCGGTCAAGGACGGGATGATGAGCATGGACACCACCGCCAAGACATTCCGTTATCTGGATCCCGAGGAAATTGCCTTGCAGCGTAAAGCGGCGCCCGCGAAAGGCCCCAAAAAATGAAGCGGACAGGTATTGAAAAGGCGTTTACGCTGGTGTCTGCAGCCGTGGTGTGTTTGGTTCTGACGGCCTGCAGTTCTTCCGAGCAGGAGGAATTGCAGCAGTGGATGACCGAGCAACGCAACCTGACAAAACCCCAAGTGGAACCCTTGCCGGAGCCCACCAAGTTTTCACCGCAGGCGTATACGCAGGAGGGGGCTGTCGAGCCCTTTAGTCCCCAGAAATTGACGCAGGCGCTGAACCGCGACTCCAATCGGGCGACTGCCAACGCCGGCCTGATTGCGCCTGAGCTGAGCCGGCGCAAAGAGCCTTTGGAAGCCATGCCACTCGATGCGGTCGCCATGGTGGGCAGCCTGATCAAGCAGGGCCAGCCAGTGGCGCTGGTGCGGGTGGATAACCTGCTTTACCAGGTGCGGGTGGGCAACTACCTGGGCCAGAACTACGGGCGCATCACAAAAATTTCTGAGACTGAGGTCGCCCTGCGGGAAATTGTGCAGGACGCTGCAGGCGAGTGGTTAGAGCGGACAGCGACTTTACAGCTTCAAGAGGGGTCGAAATGAACAAGAATGCATGGACGATGCAGGCAGTCCCGGTGCAGGGTGCGTGGTCGCGGATATCGGGTGGCCTGGCCATCGCTACGGCCTGGGTGACGCTCGCGCTGGCAACGCAAGCATGGGCCCAGTCGCCCAATGCCATCGAGGCGGTGTCGGGTTCCGTCCAGGGAGGCTCTGAAGTTATTCGTATCGACCTGAAAGAAGCCCTGACCGCAGTTCCCACTGGCTTCACGATTCAGTCCCCCGCGCGGATTGCGCTTGATTTTCCTGGCGTGAGCAACTCCATGGGGCGCTCGGCCCTTGATCTGAACCTGGGCAACCTGCGGTCCGCCAACGTGGTCCAGGCTGGCGAAAGAACGCGCGTTGTCCTCAACCTGAAAGCTGCAACGGCCTACACGGCGCAGATCCAGGGGAAATCCTTGCTGATCACGCTGGACCCGGTGGCCGTTGCCACGCCCTCACCCGTCGTCGCTCCCGTTTTCGCCGAAAATCGCAACCGCGACACCTTGCCGCTGAAAGACATCGATTTCCGGCGGGGGACGGACGCTTCGGGCCGGATTGTGGTTGATCTTGCCAATAACCAGGTCGGCGTCGACATCCGCCAGCAGGGGCAGACCCTGGTGGTGGAATTCCTGAAAACCGCCTTGCCCGAGGGTTTGCGTCGCCGGCTGGATGTGTCCGACTTCGGCACGCCGGTCCAAAGCGTGACCACGTCCCAGCTGGGGGACAAGGTGCGCATGGTCGTCGAACCCAAAGGTGCGTGGGAACACAGTGCTTACCAGAGCGACAGCCAGTTTGTGCTGGAAGTCCGCCAGCAAAAAGTCGACGAATCCAAGCTGTCGCAGGGGCCGGGTTACACGGGGGAAAAACTGTCCCTGAATTTCCAGAATATCGAGACGCGGTCCCTGCTGCAAGTCATTGCCGACTTCACCAATTTCAATATCGTCACGTCCGACAGCGTGTCGGGTGCCGTGACCCTGCGCCTCAAGGATGTGCCATGGGATCAGGCGCTGGACATCATTTTGCAGGCCAAAGGTCTGGGGATGCGGAAAACAGGCAATGTGTTGCTGATTGCGCCCAAGGACGAACTGGCCGCAAAAGACAAGCTTGAGCTGGAGTCGCGCAACGCGATCCAGACCCTGGAGTCGGTGCGTACGCAATCTTTCCAGATCAATTATGCGAAAGCAGCCGATATCAGCGCCCAGATCACGGCGGGCGGCACCGGGCCGACCAGTGCCCGCATCCTGTCCAACCGCGGCAGCGCGATTGCTGAGGCTAGAACGAACCAGCTGTTTGTAACCGACATTCCCTCGAAGCTGGAGCAGGTGCAGGCCTTCATTGCGAAAATTGATATCCCCGTGCGGCAAGTCCTGATTGAGGCGCGTATTGTGGAGGCCTCGGATACTTTCGGGAAATCATTGGGTGTGAGGCTGGGCGGGCGGCCTTTCACCTTGAACAACAGCCGCAATTCGCAATTTGGGGCAACTTACATCACACCCGATATCCCCGCCGGTACTGCTCCCTCCTTGGGGGGTAATTTCGGAACGACAGCAGGAGATTTTGTCAATTTGCCGGGTGTCGGACAAAATGGTTTCCAGGCCGCCACTTTTGCTGTTTCCCTGTTCAATTCCTCGCTGACGCGTCTGCTGAACCTTGAGATTTCAGCCATGGAAGCCGACGGCAAAGGCAAAATTGTGTCGAGCCCGCGCATCGTGACAGCCGACCAGGTCAAGGCCCTGATCGAGCAGGGTACCGAGTTGCCCTATCAGCAAGCAACCTCCAGCGGCGCAACCTCCATCGCCTTCCGCAAGGCCAACCTGAAGCTGGAAGTGACGCCGCAAATCACGCCTGAAGGAAACATCATCCTCAATGTTGACGTGAACAAGGACAGCGTGGGCCGGTCGACAGCCAACGGTTTTGCGATCGATACCAAACACATCCAGACCCAGGTGCTGGTTGAAAACGGCGGCACGGTGGTGATTGGCGGGATTTTTGAGCAGAACGAGCGGGAAGACGAAACCAAGGTTCCCTTGCTGGGCGATCTGCCGGGAGTCGGCAACCTGTTTAAAACCAGGACGCGTACCGCCAACAAGTCCGAGTTGCTGGTCTTCATCTCGCCCAAAATGATTTCCAACGGCGCGGCCCTGCGCTGAGCGTTGGCCGCGCAACACGAAGCCGGGATGGCCTCCCGGCGCGTTTTTGCGGGCTTGCTGTTTTCCGGGGACACGGTGCAGACAAGTCCTGTTCAGACCCGGTCCGCAGCAGATATGTTCAACAACGCCTTCTTTCCTATTTTTTGTTGCCGTGATCCATCCTGACAGGAGAAGCTGTTGAGCGGGCCAGCTCATGTGGCATTGGTCGGTCTTCCCGGATCGGGGAAGTCCACCGTCGGACGGCAACTGGCCCGACGTCTCGGCCGACCATTCATTGACACCGACCAGGTCATCGAGCAGCGCGTCGGCCTGTCCATCCGCGAGTATTTTGAGCGGGAGGGCGAGGAGTCCTTCCGTGACCTTGAACAAAGCGTCATCGACGAATTGACGCTCGGTGAGCCCTGCGTTTTATCGACGGGTGGCGGGTCGGTGTTGCGGCTGGTCAATCGCCAGCATTTGAAGCAGCGCACGCAGGCGGTGTACCTGCATTCGGCGCCTGAAGAGGTTTTTCGTCGTTTGAAGCACGACCGGAATCGCCCACTGTTGCAGGTGCCTGACCCGTTGGCGCGCTTGCGCGAGCTCTATGCGCTGCGTGACCCGCTGTACCGCGAAAGCGCCCGGTTTGTGGTGGAAACCGGGCGGCCTTCGGTGGCGGCGCTGGTCAACATGGTGGTGATGCAGCTTGAACTGGCGGGTGTCCTTCCCGCTCCGGGCGCCTGACACACCCTCTGCTGCAGACGCCAGCTCCCCTCAACGCGGTGCGACGGCGGAGCGCCGTGATGCAGGCCACAGGGCGCCGTACGAGCCGGCAGAGCCTCTACACTTGGGCCATGGCTTCAAATTTCCCCTTGGCGACGCAGCAGGTCTTCATTGACCTGGGCGAGCGCAGCTACCCCATCATCATTGGTGCAGGCCTGCTCGGTGACCCCGGCACCTACCTGAATCTGCCGGCCGCAAGCACCGCACTGATTGTGTCGAATGACACGGTGGCCCCTCTTTATGCCCAGTCCTTGCGGACGGCACTGCAGGGGCATTACAACAAGGTGCTGCAGGTGATCCTGCCCGATGGCGAGGCGCACAAGGACTGGCCCACCCTGCAACTGATTTTCGACGCCTTGCTGGCCAACGGCTGCGACCGCAAGACCGTGCTTTTTGCCCTGGGCGGCGGCGTGGTGGGTGACATGACGGGATTTGCGGCGGCCTGCTACATGCGCGGTGTACCGTTTGTGCAGGTCCCCACCACCTTGCTGGCGCAGGTGGACTCTTCGGTCGGTGGAAAAACAGCCATCAATCACCCGCTGGGCAAAAACATGGTGGGTGCGTTTTACCAGCCGGTACGCGTGATCTGCGACCTGGACGTGCTCCAGACCTTGCCCCCGCGCGAGTTGAGTGCCGGGCTTGCGGAGATCATCAAGTACGGACCGATTGCCGACATGGCTTTTCTGGACTGGATCGAGACAAACATCGGGGCCCTGCTCGCGCGTGAACCGGCGGCGCTGGCACACGCCGTCCGGCGCAGTTGCGAGATCAAGGCCGCGGTGGTGGGCCAGGATGAACGGGAGGCCGGGCTGCGCGCCATCCTCAATTTCGGCCACACCTTCGGGCATGCGATCGAGTCGGGGCTGGGTTACGGCCAATGGTTGCATGGTGAAGGCGTGGGCTGCGGCATGGTGATGGCTGCCCGGCTCTCGCAAAGGCTGGGCCTCATCGACACGGCGTTTGTCGATCGCGTGCGTGCGCTTGTCCAGCGCGCCGGCCTGCCGGTGGTCGGCCCCAGACTGTCTGCCACCGACAATGCGGGGCGCTATCTGGAACTGATGCGTGTGGATAAAAAGGCGGAAGCCGGCGAAATCAGATTTGTCTTGATCAACGGTCCCGGCAACGCAACTGTGCGCAGCGCGCCGGATGCACTGGTGCGCGAGGTGATCGACGCGAGCTGCGAATGAATTTCTTTGCGATCGGATGCTATCAAAATAATAGCTGTCTGCGCACATATTAAAGGGCAGAAGCCCGATTGGATGCTTGATTCATGACTGCACTGGCACCCTACGCCTGCGACCCGGCCCAGTCGCGTGGCCGTCGCTACCCCGAGCCCGCTGCGCCGACCCGTTCGGCCTTTCAGCGCGACCGCGACCGGATTGTGCATTCCACCGCATTTCGCCGCCTCGTCTACAAGACTCAGGTGTTTTTGAACCATGAAGGCGATTTGTTCCGCACACGCCTGACCCATTCGCTCGAAGTCGCACAGCTTGGCCGTTCCATCGCCCGCACGCTGCAATTGAACGAGGACCTGGTCGAAGCCATCGCGCTGGCGCACGATCTCGGCCACACGCCGTTTGGTCACGCCGGTCAGGATGCGCTCAACAGCTGCCTGAAAAGCCACAACCCGGACAGTGCCGGCTTCGAGCACAACCTGCAAAGCCTGCGCGTGGTGGACACGCTCGAAGAGCGCTACCCGGATTACGACGGCCTGAACCTGTCCTTTGAAACCCGGGAAGGCATTCTCAAGCATTGCTCCCGCCGCAACGCCCGGCGGATGGAAGGGCGCGAGCCCGGTGGCGTGGCGCAGCGGTTCCTGGAGCCGTGCGGCGACGGCCCGCACGCGCAGCAGCCCAGCCTCGAAGCCCAGCTTGCCAATCTCGCCGACGAGATCGCCTACAACGCCCATGACATTGACGATGGCGTGCGCTCTGGCCTGCTGAGTCTGGAGCAGCTCAAGGAGGTCGAGCTGTTTGAGGCGTACCACCGGGAAACTCTGGCCAGTCACCCTGGTTTGCAGGGACGGCGACTGTTGTTTGAAACCATACGCCGCATGCTCAGTGCCCAGGTGTACGACGTGATGGACGCCACGGGCGCCGCCTTGCGCGCTGCGATGCCGGCCGATGTGCAGGCCGTGCGCCAATATCCGCCGTTGGTCAGTTTCAGCGATGAAATGGCCATGAAGTCCGCGACCCTCAAGCGTTTTCTGCTACAAAATTTATACCGCCATCCGCAGGTGGTCGAGACCACGCAGACAGCCCAGCAGGTGGTGCGGGACCTGTTTGCCGCTTACATGGCCGACCCGGCGCAGATGCCGCAGGCGCACAGCGACCGGTTTGATCTGCTTGACAGCCGGCCGTCCGGCAGTGCACGACACCAAGCCAGGCCCGAGCGCGTGGTGGCCGACTACATCGCCGGCATGACCGACCGGTTTGCCGCCAGGGAACACGAGCGCCTGAACGGCCGCGTGGTGTTTCCTGTGTGAAGGCCGTTCACCCTGCCAGCCTGGTGATCGCTGCCGGCGTGGTGGCGGCGCTGCATGTGGGCAAGCTGCCGCCGGCCTTGCCGGCGCTGCAACAGGTATTGGGTGTGTCCCTGGTGCAGGCGGGTTTTCTACTGGCGCTGTTTCAGCTCGCCGGGATGACACTCGGTTTGCCGGCAGGCTTGCTGATTCAGCGCTACGGTCCGCGGCGCAGCATGCTCGCCGGTTTGCTGGTGCTCAGCCTGGCCAGTGCCCTGGGCGGCGCGGCGCAGGGTACGACCGGACTGCTTGCAAGTCGCGTCTTTGAAGGGCTGGGGTTTCTGTGTGTGGTTTTGCCCGCGCCAGGTCTGTTGCGTGCGTTGGTGCCTTCCGGGCGCTTGAGCCGCGCGTTGGGCGCGTGGGGGGCTTACATGCCGCTGGGCGCAGCACTGGCCATGCTCGTGGGGCCGTGGGTGATGGCGCAGGCCGATCTCGCATGGGGATGGCGAATCTGGTGGTGGCTCTTGTCCGCCTTGTCCGTTTTGCTCGCCGCAGGGGTGTATCGCAGCGTCCCTGCTGATCAGTCTGCGCCGCTTGGGGGGGCATCACCGCTTTCTTCCCAGGCAGCGCCGCTGTCCCCCGGCGGTCTTGGTCTCCTGCGTCTGACGCTCCGCTCACGCGGGGTCTGGCTGGTGGCTTTGTGTTTTTCCATGTATTCGGGTCAGTGGCTGGCTGTTATCGGATTTTTGCCTTCGATTTACGCCCAGGCTGGATTTGGATTGCCCCCCGGCTTCGCCGCCTGGCTCACCGCACTGGCGGCGGCCGTCAACATCCTCGGCAACCTCGCGGCTGGTCGCCTGCTGCATCTGCGTGTACCTCCTCTGGTCCTGCTCGTTGCAGGGTTTGCCGCCATGGGCGGGGGCGCCTGGCTCGCCTTCGGGGTAGAGGCCAGTCCGTGGTTTCGGTATCTGGCGGTATTGGCTTTTTCGATGCTGGGAGGCTTGATCCCGGGGACGCTGTTCAGCCTCGCGGTTCGTCTGGCACCGAGCACGGCCACCGTGCCCGCCGCAGTGGGCTGGATGCAGCAGTGGTCTGCCTTTGGCCAGTTCTGCGGACCGCCGCTGGTGGCGTGGGTGGCCGGCCATGCGGGTCACTGGCAGTTGACCTGGACAGTGACCGGTGCATGCGCGCTGGCCGGCATGGGGCTGGCCTGGCAGATTCACGGCCTGTTGGGACGCGAGCGCTAGCTTCGTGCCGACCTCGCTCCGGGGTCGCAGCACGAAGTGGCCATGCCATGCGCCATGGCCTTGCCGGGTTTGCCCATGGCCGTGGACTCGCCCTTGCATAGCCTTATGACGTGTTGGCATTCTCCGCACCGCCTTTTTATGTCCCGAACGACTACCCTGCAGGACTTGTTCAATTTGTTACGAAGAGAGCGCCTGGACTGTTTGCCCGCATTCAGGCATCCATCGTGCTTAACGAGATGACATTTCAAAAAGGCATTGCATGAGACTCAATCGACGTGCGCTCGTGATGGGCGGATTGGCCGCTGGCGTGGCGACCTTTACCCCGTTGACGCATTCACAGGCGGGCAAGGGTGGCCGCAAACTGGTGATCGGGCAATCGGTCCCCTTGACGGGGGCGGCCGATCAGATCGGACTGGCCTACCTCAACGGTGCGAAGCTCTATTTTGATGCGATCAATGCCAAAAATGGTGCGGCAGGCTACAGGATCGAAGTCAAGGCGCTGGATGACGGCTACAACCCGGCCAAGGCGGCGGCCAACGCCAGACAGCTGATTGACGCGGGTGTGGATGCCTTGTTCGGTTTTGTAGGAACGGCCAGTTGCGATGCCGCTTTTGCCGTCGCCAAACCGGCCAACACCCTGTTTGTCGCTCCGTTCGCCGCATCGGACGCCCTGCGTGAAGCCGCGCTGACCAACGCCTTTCATGTCCGTCCGGCGCTGGCTGACGAGGCCTACAAAATGGTGCGCCATTGCGCTACCCTGAGCCAGGACCGCATCGCGGTTTTTGCAGAAGACGACGCCATGGGCCGTGCAGGTCTGGCTGCGGTGAATCAGGCTCTGGTTGATCTGAAACGTCCGCCTCTTGTGGCGAGCGCCTTCGCGCCGGTCAACAGCGACAAGGTCGGAGCTGCAGTTGCCTTGCTGGCCAAGGCCCAGCCCCAGGCCATCATCCAGGTCAGTCTGTTCAACACCTCGGCTGCCTTTATCCGCGCCATGCGCAAGACTGGGTTCGCCGGCCAGTTCCTGAACTTCTCGGTGGTCGGCATTGACCCGCTGTTCACGGCGCTGGGCAAGGAAATCGGTGGCGTGGTCATCTCGCAAGTCGTACCTTCGCCACGCAGCGCGGGAACCCCCATCATCAAGGAGTACCTGGACGTCCTGAACGTGACCGACCAGACGCCGAGTTACGAGAGTGTCGAAGGTTACATCGCAGCGCGCACCTTTGCGGAGGGTGTGCGGCGCAGTGCCGCTGGCGGTGGAAAAGCCGATCGCGCCGGGCTCCAGAAAGCCTTTGAATCCATGACCGACTATGACGTGGGCGGCTTTCGCGTCAATCTGCGCGCCAAAAAATACGAGTCAGTTCGCCTGGTGGATCTGGTGACCATTACCCCGGACGGCAAAGTGGTCCGCTAAGCGCAACGCGCGTCTGATCGAGAGGTGCATCCAGGGAGGCGAGTGCCCCTATGATGGCGCTGAATCACAGCGTACATTCTCATGGCCCGCCTTCCCCGTCTGAGCCTTCCCGGCTATCCGCACCACGTCATCCTGCGCGGCAACAACCAGCAGGCCATTTTTTCGTGTCCCGCCGATTACCAGACCTTGCTGGACCTGATCGAGGAACACGCCAGAAAATCAGGCGTTGCCGTGCACGCCTATGTGCTGATGAGCAACCACGTCCATTTGCTGGTCACACCGGAGGCCGCCGATTCCCTGCCACGCCTGATGCAGGCCGTGGGCAGGCGTTATGTGCGTTATTTCAATGACAGGCAGGGGCGATCGGGCACCTTGTGGGAGGGGCGCTACCGTTCCACGCCCATCCAGACCGAAACCTATCTGCTGGCCTGCATGGCCTATATCGATCTCAATCCGGTGCGGGCAGGGCTGGTCGCCGAGGCGCGCGACTACCCTTGGTCCAGCCACGGCCACTACGTTGGATTGCGCAGCGACAAACTGGTAACGCCGCATCCCCTGTTCTGGACTTTGGGGAACACGCCTTTTGCGCGAGAAGCGGCCTACGCCGACATGGTGCGCACCGGTGTGTCCGCCAGTCAGCAGACAGCACTGACGGAGTCGGCCCTGAGCGGCTGGGCCTTGGGCGATGCTGATTTCTTGGGGGACCTGCAAAAACGCACGGAACGCCGGGTCGTCAAAGCGCGGGTGGGACGCCCGGCGCGAAAGCCAGGCATCCTCTGAGTGGACTTGCGAATTGCCACCACAACATTGATTTTCGTTTTTAATCTGTCCCTAATTAAATGAACAAGGCATTCGACATATTTTAATTAGAATCTGACCCTAATTTTTATGCTTGGCATTGTTGTTGCGCTGCACTATGCTCTCGCTTCTTGCGACCCATTACAAAACTTGGCGGACAGGCTGGCGTGCAACGTGTACACCAGCGCTGTTCTCCCTACCGACCCAGGAGTAAGCCATGACCACGGCTGCTGAAATCACGCATTTTGAACAAAACGGTCTTTACAGCCCGGCCAATGAGCATGACGCCTGCGGCGTCGGCTTTGTTGCGCACATCAAGGGTCACAAAAGCCATGCCATCGTGCAGCAGGGCCTGAAAATCCTCGAGAACCTGGACCACCGGGGCGCGGTGGGTGCTGACAAACTGATGGGTGACGGCGCCGGCATCCTGATCCAGCTGCCTGACGCCCTTTACCGTGAAGAGATGGCCAGGCAGGGTGTCAACCTCCCACCTCCGGGCGAGTATGGCGTGGGCATGGTGTTCCTGCCCAAAGAGCATGCCTCGCGGCTGGCCTGTGAGCAGGCGCTCGAGCGTGCCGTGCGCATGGAGGGCCAGGTGCTGCTGGGCTGGCGTGATGTGCCGGTCAATCGCGACATGCCGATGTCGCCGACGGTGCGCGAAAAAGAACCCATCCTGCGCCAGATTTTCATCGGCCGCGGCAACGATGTGATCGTGCAGGACGCGCTGGAGCGCAAGCTTTACGTGATCCGCAAGACCGCCAGTGCCGCGATCCAGCGCCTGAAGCTCACGCACAGCAAGGAATATTACGTCCCCAGCATGTCCAGCCGCACCGTGGTCTACAAGGGCCTGTTGCTGGCCGACCAGGTGGGCACTTATTACCTGGACCTGCAGGACCCGCGTTGCGTGTCGGCGCTGGGCCTGGTGCACCAGCGGTTTTCGACCAACACCTTTCCCGAGTGGCCGCTGGCCCACCCCTACCGTTATGTCGCCCACAACGGAGAGATCAACACCGTCAAGGGCAACTACAACTGGATGAAGGCACGCGAAGGCGTGATGTCCTCGCCGGTGCTGGGCGCCGACCTGCAAAAGCTCTACCCGATCAGCTTTTCCGACCAGTCCGACACCGCCACCTTCGACAACTGCCTGGAACTGCTGACCATGGCGGGTTACCCGATCAGCCAGGCGGTGATGATGATGATTCCCGAACCCTGGGAGCAGCACACCACCATGGACGAGCGCCGCAAGGCCTTTTATGAGTACCACGCGGCCATGCTGGAGCCCTGGGATGGTCCGGCGTCCATCGTGTTCACCGACGGGCGCCAGATCGGCGCGACGCTGGACCGTAATGGCTTGCGTCCGTCCCGTTATTGCGTGACCGACGACGACCTGGTCATCATGGCATCCGAGTCGGGCGTGCTCCCGATTCCGGAAAACAAGATCGTGCGCAAATGGCGTCTGCAGCCCGGCAAAATGTTCCTGATCGACCTGGAACAGGGCCGCATGATCGACGATGAAGAGATCAAGGCCACGCTGGCGCACAGCAAGCCCTACAAGCAATGGATTGAAAACCTGCGCATCCGGCTCGATGATGTGCAGGCGACGACGGTGCCTGCGCCGACGGACGGATTGAAGATGGGCGCCGACGAGGCGAGCGCGACCTCGGCGTCAAGCTCCGGCCTGACCGAGTCACACTCCCTGCTGGACCGCCAGCAGGCCTTCGGCTACACCCAGGAAGACATCAAGTTCCTGATGTCGCCGATGGCTGTCAATGGCGAGGAAGGCACCGGCTCCATGGGCAACGACAGCCCGCTGGCCGTGCTGTCCAACAAGAACAAGCCGCTGTACAACTACTTCAAACAGCTGTTCGCGCAGGTGACCAACCCGCCCATCGACCCGATCCGCGAGGCGATTGTGATGTCGCTGGTGTCCTTTGTGGGACCGAAGCCCAACCTGCTCGATATCAACCAGGTCAACCCGCCGATGCGGCTGGAGGTCGGTCAGCCGGTCCTCAATGTCGCTGACATGCGCAAGCTGCGCGACATCGAAACCCACACGCAAGGGAAATTCAAAAGCTACACCCTGGACATCACCTATCCGCTGGCCTGGGGCCACGAAGGGGTGGAAGCCAAGCTCGCCTCGCTGTGTGCGGAGGCGGTCGACGCGATCAAGAGCGGTAAGAACATCCTGATCGTCAGTGACCGTGGCATCAGCCCGACCCAGGTCGCGATTCCGGCCTTGCTCGCGCTGTCGGCCATTCACCAGCACCTGGTCAAGGAGGGCTTGCGCACGACAGCAGGCCTGGTGGTGGAAACCGGCTCGGCCCGTGAAGTCCACCATTTTGCCGTGCTCGCCGGTTATGGCGCGGAAGCCGTGCACCCGTATCTGGCCATGGAAACGCTGGTCGAACTCGCCAGGGATTTGCCCGGGGACCTGAGTGCCGACAAGGCGATCTACAACTACACCAAGGCGGTTGGCAAGGGTCTGTCGAAGATCATGTCGAAGATGGGCGTGTCCACCTACATGAGTTACTGCGGTGCCCAGCTGTTCGAGGCGATCGGCCTGAATCGCGTGACCATCGACAAGTTCTTTACCGGTACCGCCAGCCAGGTTGAAGGCATGGGCGTGTTTGAAATCGCCGAAGAAGCGCTGCGCATGCACAAGGCCGCCTACGGCAACGACCCGGTGCTGGCCAACATGCTGGACGCCGGCGGCGAATACGCCTGGCGCGTTCGCGGTGAAGACCACATGTGGACACCGGATGCCATTGCCAAGCTGCAGCATTCAACACGCTCGAACAACTGGAACACCTACAAGGAATTTGCCCAGTTGATCAACGACCAGAACCGCCGCCATATGACCCTGCGCGGCCTGTTCGAGTTCAGGATCGATCCGTCCCGGGCCATCCCGATCGACGAGGTCGAGCCGGCCAAGGAAATCGTCAAGCGTTTCGCCACCGGCGCGATGTCGCTGGGCTCCATCAGCACCGAGGCGCATGCCACGCTGGCCGTGGCCATGAATCGCATTGGCGGCAAGAGCAATACCGGGGAGGGCGGTGAAGACCCGAACCGCTACCGTCAGGAGCTCAAGGGCATCCCGATCAAAAAGGGCGAGACGCTCAAGAGCGTGATTGGCGAAAGCGTAGTGGAGGTGGACCTGCCGCTGCAGGACGGCGATTCGCTGCGCTCGCGCATCAAGCAGGTCGCTTCGGGACGTTTCGGCGTCACGGCTGAATACCTGGTGTCGGCCGACCAGATCCAGATCAAGATGGCGCAGGGTGCCAAGCCGGGCGAGGGTGGCCAGCTGCCCGGCGGCAAGGTCAGCGAATACATCGGTCAGCTGCGTTACTCCGTGCCGGGTGTGGGCCTGATCTCGCCACCGCCGCACCATGACATCTACTCCATCGAGGACCTGGCGCAACTGATCCATGATCTGAAGAACGTCAACCCGCGCGCCAGCATCAGCGTCAAGCTGGTCAGTGAAGTTGGGGTCGGAACGATTGCTGCCGGCGTGGCCAAAGCCAAGTCCGATCACGTGGTGATCGCCGGGCATGACGGCGGCACCGGTGCCTCGCCATGGTCGTCGATCAAACACGCAGGATCACCCTGGGAAATCGGCCTGGCGGAAACGCAGCAGACGCTGGTGCTGAACCGCCTGCGCGGCCGCATCCGTGTGCAGGCCGACGGCCAGATGAAAACCGGCCGCGACGTCGTGATCGGCGCCTTGCTGGGTGCCGACGAATTCGGCTTCGCCACGGCGCCGCTGGTGGTCGAGGGCTGCATCATGATGCGCAAATGCCACCTCAACACCTGCCCGGTCGGCGTCGCCACGCAGGACCCGGTGCTACGCCAGAAATTCAGCGGCAAGCCCGAACATGTCGTCAACTACTTCTTCTTTGTGGCCGAAGAGGCTCGCCAATTGATGGCGCAGCTCGGTGTGCGCAAGTTCGACGAACTCATTGGCCGTGCCGACCTGCTCGATACCCAGAAGGGCATTGAACACTGGAAAGCCGACGGGCTGGACTTCTCGCGCCTGTTCTACCAGCCCAACGTGCCGGCCGATGTGCCGCGCATGCACGTCATGGAGCAGGACCACGCGCTGGAAAAAGCGCTGGACGTACGCCTGATCGAGAAATCGAAAGCAGCGCTCGAAAAGGGTGAAAAAGTCCAGTTCATCGAGGTGACACGCAACGTCAACCGCACGGTCGGCGCCATGCTGTCCGGCGAGCTGACGCGGCGCCACCCGGAGGGCCTGCCGGACGACACCTTGCGCATCCAGCTCGAGGGCACGGGCGGCCAGTCCTTTGGCGCTTTCCTGGCCAAGGGCATCACCATGTACCTGATCGGCGATGCCAACGACTACACCGGCAAGGGCCTGTCGGGCGGCCGCATCGTCGTACGCCCGAGCATCGATTTCCGGGGTGAAGCGGTCAAGAACACCATCGTCGGCAACACCGTGCTATATGGCGCGACCACCGGCGAGGCCTTTTTCAGCGGCGTGGCCGGCGAACGTTTTGCGGTGCGCCTGTCGGGTGCCACGGCGGTCGTCGAAGGCACGGGCGACCACGGTTGCGAATACATGACCGGCGGCACCGTGGCGGTGCTTGGGAAAACCGGGCGCAACTTTGCGGCCGGCATGAGCGGTGGCGTGGCTTACGTGTACGACGAGGACGGCCAGTTTGCCAAACGCTGTAACACGGCCATGGTGTCGCTGGAGAAAGTCCAGCCTGCTGCCCAGCAGGAGGCCGGGACCGACCACGCCTTGTGGCACGGCGGCAAGACCGATGAAGCGCAACTGAAGAAACTGCTTGAAGACCACAACCGCTGGACCGGCAGCAAGCGTGCCCGCGAGTTGCTGGACAACTGGGCAGAAGCGCGCGGCAAGTTCGTCAAGGTGTTCCCGCTGGAATACAAGCGGGCACTCGGCGAAATGGCGGCCAGGAAGCTCGCCGCAGCCGCACCCGCCAACGCGGCGTCCAAACCGGCCGGCGAAAAAGCCGCCAAAGCCGCAGCCTAAACAAGAAGTATCTGGAGTAGCCTCATGGGAAAAGTCACCGGTTTCATGGAATACGAGCGCATCGAGGAAGGCTACAAGCCTGTGCCCGAGCGGCTGAAAAACTACAAGGAGTTTGTGATCGGGCTCGACGATGCGCAGGCCAACAAGCAGGCCGCGCGTTGCATGGACTGCGGCACGCCGTTCTGCAACAGTGGCTGCCCGGTCAACAACATCATTCCGGATTTCAACGACATGGTGTTTCGGGGCAACTGGAAAAGTGCAATTGAAACCCTGCACAGCACCAACAACTTTCCGGAGTTCACGGGCCGGATTTGCCCCGCACCTTGTGAGGCGGCCTGCACGCTCAACGTGAACGACGGTGCGGTGGGCATCAAGTCCATCGAACACGCCATCATTGATCGCGCCTGGGCCGAAGGCTGGGTCCAGCCCGAGCCGCCCGTGCACCGGACCGGGAAAAAGGTGGCCGTGGTGGGCTCCGGTCCGGCGGGCATGGCTGCGGCGCAACAACTGGCGCGGGCCGGCCACGATGTGACGGTGTTCGAGAAAAATGACCGCATTGGCGGCCTGCTGCGTTACGGCATTCCCGACTTCAAGATGGAAAAAACCCATATCGACCGCCGTGTCGAACAGATGCAGGCTGAAGGGGTGACCTTTCGTGCCGGCATCATGGTCGGGCGTGCGAAGGACGCGTTGGGCAAGGACTCGAAAGTCATCAACTGGGCCAAGGAAACCATCACGCCGGAGCAACTGCAAAAGGATTTCGACGCGATCGTGCTGACTGGTGGTGCCGAGCAGTCGCGTGACCTGCCCGTGCCCGGCCGTGAACTCGCCGGCATCCATTTCGCGATGGAGTTTTTGCCGCAGCAAAACAAGGTCAACGCCGGCGACAAGGTCAAGGACCAGTTGCGCGCCGATGGCAAACATGTGATCGTGATCGGCGGCGGTGACACCGGCTCGGACTGTGTCGGTACCAGCAATCGACATGGCGCGGCCAGCGTCACGCAGTTCGAACTGCTGCCGCAGCCGCCTGTAGAGGAAAACCGTCCCATGACCTGGCCTTACTGGCCCATCAAGCTGCGTACCAGTTCCAGCCATGAGGAGGGCTGCGAACGCGAATTCGCCATTTCCACCAAGGAATTCATCGGCGACAAGGGCAAGGTCACCGGTCTGAAAACGGTGCGCGTTGAGTGGAAGGACGGCAAGATGCAGGAAGTGCCGGGCTCCGAGCAGTTGCTGAAGGCGGACCTCGTGCTTCTGGCCATGGGTTTTGTGGCACCGGTGGCGCCGGTGCTGGAGGCCTTTGGGGTCGAGAAAGACGCACGTGGTAACGCCAAGGCGACCACCGACTTCACCGGCGGTTATGCCACCAATGTCCCCAAGGTCTTTGCAGCGGGTGACATGCGGCGTGGCCAGAGTCTGGTGGTCTGGGCGATTCGCGAGGGTCGTCAGGTGGCCCGCTCGGTCGACGAGTTCCTGATGGGCTTCAGCGACTTGCCGCGCTGAAAGGGGCAGCCCCTCGCGAACGGGAAAGGGCGGGGGGCGTGTGAAATCAAGGCCGGGACGTGCTGGCTGTGAATGGGCAGAAAAGTGTAACGGCGGTGCGCCTTGCCGCGACCTGTCGCGCGAAGTGCCAGGCGTTCCTCCATCTTTTTCTGGCGCGAAGCAGGAAAGTCAGGCCACCGGGCTGAATTTGGCGTCTTTCGCAGCGATTCCTGTGAAAAATGAACGATTCCGACCGCCCGCGCGGGTCAGAGTAATCCCTTATGATCAATAAGCCGGATAACCGGCTTTTGTCTTTTTATGGCCTCCTCTTCCAATCCATCCCTTGTTGAATTGCGTCACCTTACCTTTGGTTACGGTGAGCGGGTCATTCTGGACGACATTTCCCTGTCGGTGCCACGCGGCAAGGTGACGGCACTGATGGGCGCTTCCGGCGGCGGTAAAACGACCATTTTGCGGCTCATTGGCGGCCAGATCCGTGCCCAATCCGGCGAATTGCTGTTCGATGACCAGGATGTTACCCGGATGGATCAGGAGCAGATCTATGCAGCAAGGCGTCGCATGGGCATGCTTTTCCAGTTCGGAGCCCTGTTTGCCGACTTGAGCGTTTACGAGAATGTGGCATTTCCGCTGCACGAACACACCGACCTGCCCGAAGCCCTGATTCGCGACATTGTGCTCATGAAGCTCAACGCGGTCGGCCTGCGCGGCGCGCGCGATCTCATGCCCAGCGAGGTATCCGGCGGCATGGCACGGCGTATCGCGCTGGCCCGCGCCATTGCGCTGGACCCGGAGCTGGTGATGTATGACGAGCCTTTCTCCGGCTTGGACCCGATTTCGCTGGGAACGGCGGCGCGGTTGATCCGGCACCTGAACGACGCCATGGGTCTGACCAGTATTTTTGTGTCGCACGAGCTCGAGCAGACGTTTGCCGTGGCCGACCATGTGATCATTCTGGCCAACGGAAAAATTGCGACCGAGGGTACGCCGGAGCAAGTCCGGCAAAGCACTGATCCACTGGTGTACCAGTATGTCAACGCCCTGCCGGACGGCCCGGTTCAGTTCCACTATCCTGGCCTGTCGGTCGAAGAAGATTTTGGCCCCGGCCCTGCGCCCGTTGTCCGGCAGCCAGGAGCCGCCGCATGAGCTGGTACAAACCTTCGGATGTCGGTTTTGCCGCGCGCAGCAAACTCGCCGACCTGGGTCTGGGTGCGCGCCTTTTCTTTCGACTTCTCCTGTCCCTGCCTTCGACGTTCCGGCGTTTTGGCCTGGTGCGCGACCAGATCCATTTTCTGGGCAACTATTCGCTGGTCATCATTGCGGTGTCCGGCCTGTTTGTCGGCTTCGTGTTCGGCCTGCAGGGTTATTACACGCTGCAGCGTTTTGGTTCGTCCGATGCGCTGGGCTTGCTCGTGACCCTGACCTTGGTACGCGAACTCGGGCCGGTGGTGACGGCCTTGCTGTTCGCGGGGCGGGCCGGTACCTCACTGACCGCCGAAATCGGCCTCATGAAGGCCGGCGAGCAGATCAGCGTCATGGAGATGATGGCCGTCGATCCGGTGCAACGCATCCTGGCGCCCCGCTTCTGGGCGGGCGTGATTGTCATGCCCCTGCTGGCTGCCGTGTTCAGCGCGATGGGCGTAATTGGCGGATGGGCCGTTGGCGTGGTCATGATTGGGGTTGATGCGGGGTCTTTCTGGAGCCAGATTCAAGGGGGGGTCGATGTCTGGAAAGATGTCGGCAACGGTGTGATCAAGAGTGTTGTTTTCGGCTTTGCCGTCACGTTTATTGCCCTGTTGCAGGGGTTCGAGGCGCAACCCACGCCGGAGGGCGTGGCCAGCGCCACGACGCGCACGGTGGTGGTGGCGTCCCTGACGGTCCTGGGTCTGGATTTCATCCTGACCGCGATGATGTTTACCTGAGGAGGGTGTTGTGCAACGCTCAAAAATTGATGTGTGGGTTGGTGTTTTTGTCATGATCGGCGCTGCGGCCATCCTGTTTCTGGCGCTGCAAGCCGCCAATTTGCTGAACCTGAGTTTCCAGTCCACCTACCGGATCACGGCCAAGTTTGACAACGTCGGCGGCCTCAAGCCCAAGGGCGCGGTGCGCAGCGGCGGGGTCGTGGTCGGCCGCGTCGAGTCGCTGGTGTTCGACGACAAGGCCTTCCAGGCCAGCGTGACGCTGGCCTTGGAAAGCCGTTACGCCTTCCCCAAGGACAGTTCGCTGAAGATTCTGACCAGCGGTTTGCTGGGTGAACAGTACATCGGCATCGAGGCCGGGTCCAGCGAGAAGAATCTGGTAGCTGGCGACACCATTTCCAGTACGCAATCAGCGGTTGTGCTGGAAAATCTCATCAGCCAGTTTTTGTACAGCAAGGCGGCGGACAGCAGTTCTGGCCCGGTGACTGCACCGCCCACAGGGAGTAACGAAAAAAAATGAAACCACGAATCACAATGAACAGAGCCGGCCTGTGGACAGGGCTGCTGGCGCTGGCGCTGCTGCAGGGCTGCGCCGTCGGCCCCAACCCGCGCGACCCGTTCGAACCGTTCAACCGCAGCGTGACCCGTTTCAACGACGGCCTCGACGAAGCCATCGTCAAGCCGGTGGCGCAGGCTTACCAGAATACGGTGCCCTCGCCAGTGCGTACCGGTGTCAACAACTTCTTCGGCAACCTGTCGGACGTCTGGTCTTTCGTCAACAACGTGCTCCAGGCCAAGCCGCAAGCGGCCGTCGACAGCTTCATGCGTGTCAGCGTCAACACGCTGATTGGCCTGGGCGGCGTGCTCGATTGGGCCACGCCCATGGGCATAGAGCGTCACAGCGAGGATTTTGGCAAGACGCTGGGTCATTGGGGCATGGCGACCGGCCCTTACCTGGTGTTGCCGGTGCTGGGCCCCTCTACGGTGCGTGATGCGGCCGCCCGTGTGGTCGACGCCCAAGGCGACCTGGTGATGCAGATCGACAATGTGCCTGTCCGTAATTCGCTGTATGTCCTGCGCGCGGTAGACCTTCGCGCCGGCCTGCTGCGCGCCGGGGAGGTGCTGGATCAGGCGGCCCTGGATAAATACAGTTTCACGCGCGACGCCTACCTGCAGCGCCGCGGCGTCGTGATAGACACCAACGGCGACACCGAGGAGCGTTATGACCTGCCCGAGGAGCCTTCGCCGGCACCGATCAAGTAAAGAACACTTACATGCGATGCAATAACTTCACTGAATCGCATGAACCAAAGCCTGAAAAACGCTGTCAAATCAATCACTTGCATGCCAATTGAGCCAAAGGGGCAGCCGCCCCGGCCAGGCCGGCCTGTGTTCCGAACCGAAAGAAAACCATGAACCGTCGAATTTTTAGCCATGTCCTGGGCGCCTGCCTCGCAGGCGTCCTGCTGGTCGCGGGCCCTGCCGCAGGTGCGGCCGACGAAGCCCCGGACGCGCTGATCAAACGCACGTCCACCGAGGTGCTGGACATCATCAAGACCGACAAGGCCATCCAGTCCGGCGACACCGGGAAGGTCATCGCCCTGGTCGATGGCAAGGTCATGCCCCATGTGAATTTCACGCGCATGACGGCGGCGACCGTGGGCCGGAACTGGCGCCAGGCCACCCCTGAGCAGCAAAAGCGCCTGCAGGAAGAGTTCAAGATTCTGTTGGTTCGCACCTATTCCGGGGCGCTGGCCCAGGTCAAGGACCAGACCGTCAGCGTCAAGCCCCTGCGGGCCGCGTCAACGGACAATGAAGTGATCGTACGGACCGAAGTGTTGGGCCGCAGCGAACCGATCCAGCTGGATTACCGCATGGAAAAAACGCCCACGGGCTGGAAAATCTACGACCTGAACGTCCTTGGCATCTGGATGGTGGAAACCTACCGGACCCAGTTTGCGCAGGAAATCTCGACCAAGGGCGTGGATGGACTGATTGCTGCATTGGCCCAGCGCAACAAATCGAACGCGGGCGAGAAAACGAACGCGGGCGAGAAAAAGTCCTGAACAAAAATGCTGCCGTGCTGACACTTCCTCCTGTCCTGACCCACGCCGTGGCGGCTGGGTTTGCCCGGGGCCTGAAACCCGAGCTGTTTGCCGGGCCCGCGGAGGTGGTGGCCGATGCCCGTGCGCTTCAGCAGTTTGACTCCTCGGCGCTGGCGGTTTTGCTGGAGTGCCGACGCCATGCGCTGGCAGCCGGCAAGCGCTTCTCTGTGCGCGGTGCTCCCGCGCGGCTGCTGGAACTGGCCGAGCTGTATGGCGTTGCGGAGTTGATTCCGCCCGCAGCGGCTGCCACGGCCTGAACCTGAAGGCGGGCGGTTTTTGGGGTTTGGGTCCTGCCTGGGTGCATGGCCGGGGGCATTTGCGCTGCCGGGCCGGACGAAACAGGCGTCAGCCCTTAAAATAGCCCGCTCATGCCCGCCATCTCATTCCAGTCCGTCTCCAAAATCTACCCATCGACACGCAGCCAGACTGGTCCCGGCGTCCGGGCGCTGGACAATGTCAGCTTTGACATCCAGCCGGGCGAGTTTTTCGGCCTGCTGGGCCCCAACGGGGCCGGAAAAACCTCGCTGATCAGCATCCTGGCGGGCCTGTCGCGGGCCAGCAGCGGTCGTGTGCTGGTGCATGGCAGCGATGTGGTGACCGACTATGCCGCGGCCCGCCGCAAGCTCGGTATCGTGCCGCAGGAACTGGTGTTTGACCCCTTTTTCACGGTGCGTGAGGCGTTGCGCATTCAATCCGGCTATTTCGGCGTCAAGAACAACGACGCCTGGATAGATGAATTGCTGCTCAGTCTGGGGCTGGCCGACAAGGCCGATTCGAATATGCGGCAGCTGTCAGGCGGGATGAAGCGCCGCGTGCTGGTGGCGCAGGCGCTGGTGCACAAACCCCAGGTCATCGTGCTGGACGAACCCACCGCCGGCGTGGATGTGGAACTGCGCCAGACCCTCTGGCAATTTGTGGCCCGGCTCAACAAGCAGGGCAGCACCGTGCTGCTGACGACCCACTACCTCGAAGAGGCCGAGGCGCTGTGCAGCCGTATCGCCATGCTCAAGCAGGGCCGCATGGTGGCGCTGGCCCAGACCTCCGAGCTGCTCAAGTCCGCGTCGTCGAATGTGCTGCGTTTCAAGATCGACAGCGAACTGCCCAAAGCGCTGGCCGACAAGGCCCGCATCACCGGCCGCATCGTGCAGTTGCCAGCCCACAATGCGCACGAAATCGAGCAATACCTGAGCGCCATCCGCGAGGCCGGCTTGGTGGCCGAAGACGTCGAAATCCGCAAGGCTGACCTCGAAGACGTGTTTCTTGAGGTGATGGCCGAGAAAATCGGGGTGGCTGCATGACCGGCCCAAGGACTCCGTTTTTACCAGCCAGGGCCGCAGAACCGGCCTTGGCCTGCCCTGAGCCTGCCGAAGGGCCGGGCTGCAGGCGCTGCGCCCCTGTTCTTCGTGCAAGGGGCAGCGCACCGCCGAAGGCAGGCGCAGCGACACGCGCCGGGGCTTTATGACCGGCTGGCAAACCCTGTTCTACAAGGAAGTGCTGCGCTTCTGGAAAGTCGGTTTCCAGACCGTCGGCGCGCCCATTCTCACGGCGGTCATGTACATGCTGATCTTCGGCCATGTGCTGGAGGACAAGGTTCTGGTTTACGGCACGGTCGGCTACACCGCCTTCCTGGTGCCTGGTCTGGTCATGATGAGCGTGCTGCAGAATGCCTTTGCCAACAGCTCTTCCTCGCTGATCCAGAGCAAGATCATGGGCAGCCTGGTGTTTGTGCTGCTCAGCCCGCTGTCGCATTGGCACTGGTTTTTTGCCTACGTCGGTTCGTCGGTCGTGCGCGGTCTGGTGGTCGGCCTGGGGGTGTTTGTGGTCACCGTGTATTTCGGCCAGCCCAGCTTTGTCGCGCCTGTCTGGATCCTGGTGTTTGCGGTGCTCGGTGCGGCGCTGCTCGGTTCCCTGGGGTTGATCGCCGGCCTGTGGGCTGAAAAATTCGACCAGATGGCGGCGTTCCAGAATTTTGTGATCATGCCCATGACTTTCCTGAGTGGCGTTTTCTACTCCATCCACTCGTTGCCGCCGTTCTGGCAGACCGTCAGTCACCTGAACCCGTTTTTCTACATGATTGACGGGTTCCGTTACGGCTTTTTCGGCGTCAGCGACGTGTCTCCGTGGCTGAGTCTGGCCATTGTGGGCAGCGCGCTGCTGGTGGTCAGCGGCATCGCGGTGAATTTGCTTCGCATTGGCTACAAAATAAGACACTGACCGGATTCACATCACAACATGACCAGCGAAGAACTCCAAACCATCATTGCCGCGGGCTTGCCCTGCGAACACATCGCCCTGACCGGCGACGGCCGGCATTGGTATGCCACCATCGTGTCTGCCGCTTTTGAAGGCCAGCGCCTGATCCAGCGTCACCAGCGTGTGTACGCCACGCTGGGCGGGCGCATGCAGACGGACGAGGTGCATGCCCTGTCCATGAAAACCTACACACCGGCTGAGTGGGCGGCCAGCGACGCGGAAGAATAAACAGACCTATGGACAAACTACTTATCAGGGGCGGCCGTTCGCTCGCCGGCAACGTCGATATCTCGGGCGCCAAAAACGCCGCACTGCCGGAACTGTGCGCAGCCTTGCTGACGGCAGACACCGTGACGCTTGAAAATGTGCCGCGCCTGCAGGACGTGGCCACCATGCTCAAGCTGATCCGCAACATGGGGGTGACGGCCGAGCGCAGCGACAGCGCGCCCGGCAGCGTGGTCATCAACGCGGGCGCCCTGAGTTCGCCTGAAGCACCGTACGAGCTGGTCAAGACCATGCGTGCGTCGGTGTTGGCGCTGGGCCCGCTGCTCGCGCGTTTTGGCGAGGCCACGGTGTCGCTGCCCGGCGGCTGCGCCATCGGCTCGCGGCCGGTGGACCAGCACATCAAGGGCATGCAGGCCATGGGCGCCGACATCGTGGTCGAACACGGTTACATGATTGCCAAACTGCCGGCCGGACCCCATGGCCAACGCGGGCGCCTCAAAGGCTGCAGCATCCTGACCGACATGGTCACGGTCACCGGCACCGAGAATTTCTTGATGGCCGCCACCCTGGCCGAGGGCGAAACGATTCTCGAAAACGCGGCGCAGGAGCCCGAAATCGGCGACCTGGCCGAAATGCTGATCAAGATGGGCGCGAAGATCGAAGGCCATGGCAGTAGCCGCATCCGCATCCAGGGTGTGGAGCGCCTGCACGGCTGCACGCACCAGGTGGTGGCCGACCGCATCGAGACCGGCACCTTTCTCTGCGCCGTGGCGGCCGCCGGCGGCGATGTGGTTCTGCGCCATGGCCGCGCCGAGCACCTCGAAGCGGTGATCGAGAAGCTGCGCGACGCCGGTGCGGTTATCACCGCGGGTGATGGGTTCATCCGGGTCCAGGCCTTGGGGCGTATGCAGGCGCAGTCCTTTCGCACCACCGAGTACCCGGGTTTTCCGACCGACATGCAGGCCCAGTTCATGGCGCTCAACGTGATTGCCGAAGGTCCGAGCAAGGTCACGGAAACGATTTTTGAAAACCGTTTCATGCACGTCAACGAAATGGTGCGCCTGGGCGCGAAGATCGAGATCGATGGCAAGTTCGCCATCATCGACGGGGTGGAAAAACTTTCGGGCGCCACCGTGATGGCGACCGATCTGCGCGCCTCCGCCAGCCTGGTGATCGCCGGCCTGGTGGCCGAGGGCGAAACGCTGATTGACCGCATCTACCACCTGGACCGCGGTTACGATCAGATGGAAGCCAAGCTGCGCGGCATCGGTGCGGACATCGAGAGAATCAAGTCATGATCACGCTCGTTACTCAGGAGTCGCAATCATGATCACGCTCGCTCTGTCCAAAGGCCGCATCTTCGACGAGACCCTGCCGCTGCTGAAGGCCGCCGGCATCGAGGTCCTGGAAGACCCGGAAAAATCGCGCAAGCTGATCATCGGCACCAACCGGCCCGACGTGCGCGTGGTGCTGGTGCGTGCCACCGACGTGCCGACCTATGTGCAGTACGGCGGCGCCGACATCGGCGTGACCGGCAAGGACACGCTGATCGAACACGGCGGCCAGGGCCTGTACCAGCCGCTGGACCTGCAGATCGCCAAATGCCGCATGAGTGTGGCGGTGCGTGCCGGCTTCGACTACGAAGCAGCGGTGAAGCAGGGCTCGCGCCTGAAGGTGGCGACCAAGTTTGTCAGCATCGCGCGCGATTTTTTCGCCACCAAGGGCGTGCACGTGGACCTGATCAAACTCTACGGCAGCATGGAGCTGGCGCCGCTGACCGGGCTGGCGGACGCGATTGTTGACCTGGTCAGCAGCGGCAACACGCTCAAGGCCAACCACCTGGTCGAGGTCGAGCGCATCATGGACATCAGCTCGCACCTGGTGGTCAACCAGGTTGCGCTCAAGCTCAAGCAGGCGCCGATACGCGCCATCATCGATGCTTTTTCGTCGGCCATTGCCCGGCCTGTCGCCTGAAAATGCTATGAATTTAATAGCTTCTCCCGCTCGTCTTTCAACGGCTGATGCTGCTTTTGAGGCCCAGTTCACGGCGCGCCTGCACTGGTCGGCCGACACCGATGCGGCGATCGAGCAGCGTGTGGCCGACATCCTGGCTGATGTGCAGCAGCGCGGCGACGCGGCCGTGCTCGAATACACCGCGCGTTTCGACGGGCTCACCGCAGCCAGCATGCATGCGCTGGAACTGACGCAGGCCGAACTCAAGGCCGCTTTCGACACGATTCCCGCGGCGCAGCGCGAAGCGCTGCAAGCCGCCGCGCGCCGCGTGCGCAGCTACCACGAGGCGCAGAAAAAGGCCAATGGCGAGAGCTGGAGCTACCGCGACGAAGACGGCAGCCTGCTCGGCCAGAAGGTCACGCCGCTGGACCGCGTCGGCATTTACGTGCCGGGCGGCAAGGCGGCCTACCCGTCTTCGGTGCTGATGAACGCCATTCCCGCCCATGTGGCCGGTGTCGGCGAAATCATCATGGTGGTGCCCACGCCCAAAGGCGAAAAAAATGCCTTGGTGCTGGCTGCCGCCTACGTGGCCGGCGTCACACGCGCCTTCACCATCGGCGGCGCGCAGGCGGTGGCGGCGCTGGCCTACGGCACGCAGACCGTGCCCAAGGTCGACAAGATCACCGGCCCCGGCAACGCCTACGTGGCCAGCGCCAAGAAACGCGTGTTTGGCACGGTGGGCATCGACATGATTGCCGGCCCCAGCGAAATCCTGGTGCTGGCCGACGGCAGCACGCCGGCCGACTGGGTGGCGATGGACCTGTTCAGCCAGGCCGAGCACGATGAACTCGCGCAAAGCATCCTGCTGTGCCCGGATGCGGCCTATATAGCCGCGGTTCAGGAGGCCATTGATCGCCTGCTGCCCACCATGCCGCGTGCGGAAATCATCGCCAAGTCCCTCACCGGCCGCGGCGCCCTGATCCACACGCGCAGCATGGAAGAAGCCTGCGCCATCAGCAACCGCATTGCGCCCGAACACCTGGAAGTCTCCAGCCGTGACCCGCACCGCTGGGAACCCCTGCTCAAACACGCCGGCGCGATTTTCCTGGGCGCCTACACCAGCGAATCCCTGGGCGACTACTGCGCCGGTCCCAACCATGTGTTGCCGACCAGCGGCACCGCGCGCTTCTCCAGCCCGCTCGGCGTCTACGATTTCCAGAAGCGTTCCAGCCTGATCGAGGTCAGCGAAGCCGGCGCGCAGACCCTGGGAAAAATTGCCGCCGAACTGGCGTATGGCGAAGGCCTGCAGGCGCACGCGCGTGCCGCCGAAATGAGATTGAAAAAATGAACGATGTCGCGCCCGGACTGAAAAAGCGGATCCGCCAGGACGTCCAGTCCATGCATGCCTACGCCATCCAGGCGTCAAGCGGCATGGTCAAGCTCGACGCGATGGAAAATCCGCATCGTCTGCCGCCGGCCCTGCAGGCGCAACTGGGTCAGCGCCTGGGCGCACTGGCCCTGAACCGCTATCCCGACGGCCGCGTGAACGACCTGCGCCAGGCGCTCGCCGGCTACGCGCAGATGCCCGAAGGTTTTGACCTCATGCTGGGCAATGGTTCCGACGAGCTGATCTCGATGCTGGCCATGGCCTGCGACGTACCCGGCGCCTCGATTCTGGCGCCACTGCCCGGTTTTGTGATGTACGCCATGAGTGCGCAGCTGCAGGGCCTGAAGTTCATCGGCGTGCCCCTGGCAGCGGACTTCGAGCTCGATGAAGCCGCCATGCTGGCCGCCATTGCCGAACACCAGCCGTCCATCATCTACATCGCCTACCCGAACAACCCGACGGCCAACCTCTGGGACGACGCGGTGATCGAAAAAATCATTGCCGCGGCGCCCGGCCTGGTGGTGATCGACGAGGCCTACCAGCCGTTTTCGAGCAAAAGCTACCTCGACCGCATCGGCCGGCACAGCCATGTGCTGCTGATGCGCACGCTGAGCAAGTTCGGCCTGGCCGGCGTGCGCATTGGCTACATGATGGGCCCCCAGGCCCTGATTGCCGAGATCGACAAGGTGCGCCCACCCTACAACATCAGCGTGCTGAACTACGAGTGCGCGCTGTTTGCGCTCGAACATGCCGACGTGTTTGCGGCGCAGGCCGAGGAAATACGGGCGCAGCGCGCTATTCTTTTCGAAGCGCTGCAGGCCCTGCCGGGGCTCCAGGCCTGGAAAAGCGATGCCAACATGATCCTGGTGCGGGTGCCCGATGCCCAGAAAACCTTCGAGGGCATGCGGTCGCGCAGGGTGCTGGTCAAAAACGTTTCTAAAATGCATGTACTGTTGGCCAATTGCCTGCGCCTGACCGTCGGCACCGCCGACGAGAATGCACAGATGCTGGCAGCCCTCAAAGAATCCCTATGACCACCCCCACCGCCATGGCGCCTCTTGCCCCGAGAACGGCCGAAGTTTCGCGCAACACCGCCGAAACCCAGATCACCGTCAAGCTCAACCTCGACGGTACCGGTCAGTCCAGGCTGTCCACCGGTATCGGTTTTTTCGACCACATGCTGGACCAGATCGCCAGGCATGGCCTGATTGATCTGGACATCCAGGCCAAGGGCGACCTGCACATCGACGGCCACCACACGGTGGAAGACGTGGGCATCACCCTGGGGCAGGCCGTGGCGCAGGCCGTCGGCGACAAGAAGGGCCTGCGCCGCTACGGCCACGCCTATGTGCCGCTGGACGAGGCGCTGTCGCGCGTGGTCATTGACTTTTCAGGCCGGCCCGGGCTGGACATGCATGTGCCGTTCAAGAGCGGCATGATCGGCGCTTTCGACAGCCAGCTGGCTTACGAGTTCTTCCAGGGCTTTGTGAACCACGCCTTTGTGACCCTGCACATCGACAACCTCAAGGGCGACAACGCGCACCACCAGGCCGAAACCGTCTTCAAGGCCTTTGCCCGTGCCCTGCGCATGGCGCTGGAGATCGACCCCCGGTCGGTGGGCGTGATTCCCTCGACCAAAGGCTCGCTGTAGGCGATTTTTTATATGTTTTTGCCCTCCAGCCTTTGCCATCCTTGCGCAGACAGCTATAAAAACAGTAGCAAACTCCCCTCCTGATGGCCAAATTCAAGAAAATCGCGGTGCTGGACTACGGCATGGGCAACCTGCGCTCGGTGTCGCAGGCGGTCCAGCATGTCACGGCCGACAGCGGTTTCGAGGTGGTCGTGACCTCCAGCGCGCAGGATGTGCTGGACGCCGACCGCATCGTGCTGCCCGGCCAGGGCGCGATTGCCGACTGCATGCACGAGCTGCAGGCCTCGGGCATGCTGGAGGCGGTGCTGCAGGCGGCCGCCAGCAAGCCGCTGTTCGGCGTCTGTGTCGGCATGCAGATGCTGCTGGACCACAGCGCGGAAGGGCGGGGCGGCGAAGGCACGCGCGGCCTGGGCCTGATTCCGGGCGAGGTGCTCAAGTTTGAGCTGGCCGGCCGCCTGCAGCCCGATGGCAGCCGTTACAAGGTGCCGCAAATGGGCTGGAACCAGGTCTACCAGTCGGTGCCGGTCCATCCCTTGTGGGCGGGCATCCCCGATGGCTCCTGGTTTTATTTCGTGCACAGCTTTTACGCGCGCCCGTCGGATGCGCGCCACACCGCGGGCGAGGCCGACTACGGTGCGCGCTTTGCGGCGGTGGTTGCGCGCGATAATATTTTCGCCACCCAGTTTCATCCCGAAAAGAGCGCCGACCAGGGACTGGCCCTGTACCGCAACTTCCTGCACTGGAATCCCTGACTCACTACCCGGCATGCCTGCCCCCGTCCCAGCCCATCCCTGCCGCACCGCTTTCCTCACGTTTTAATTTCATCCACCGTTGCCTCATTGCCCATGCTACTCATCCCCGCGATTGACTTGAAAGACGGCCATTGTGTGCGCCTCAAACAGGGCGACATGGACCAGTCCACCATCTTCAGTGAAGACCCGGCCGCCATGGCGCGCAGCTGGGTTGACAAGGGCGCGCGCCGCCTGCACCTGGTGGACCTGAACGGCGCCTTTGCCGGCAAACCAAAAAACGAAGCGGCCATCCGCAAGATCCTGGCCGAAGTGGGCAGCGAAATCGACGTGCAGCTGGGCGGCGGCATCCGCGACCTCGACACCATCGAGCGTTACCTCGACTCCGGCCTGCGCTACGTGATCATCGGCACGGCGGCGGTGAAAAATCCCGGCTTCCTGCAGGACGCCTGCACGGCTTTTGGCGGCCACATCATCGTCGGTCTCGATGCCAAGGACGGCAAGGTCGCCACCGACGGCTGGAGCAAGATGACCGGCCATGAAGTGGTAGACCTTGGCAAAAAATTCCAGGACTACGGCGTCGAATCCATCATCTATACCGACATCGGCCGCGACGGCATGCTCACCGGCATCAACATCGAGGCCACCGTCAAGCTCGCGCAGGCGCTGACGATTCCGGTGATCGCCTCGGGCGGCCTGTCCAACATGGCGGACATCGAAGCGCTGTGCGCGGTGGAAGACGAAGGTGTCGAAGGTGTGATCTGCGGCCGCTCGATTTACAGCGGCGACCTGGACTTCGCGGCGGCCCAGACCAGAGCGGATGAGCTGAACGGCTGATCGATAGCCCTTACCCATCGATCAGTATGCTCGCGAAAAGAATTATTCCCTGCCTCGACGTTACCGGCGGCCGCGTGGTCAAGGGGGTCAACTTCGTCGAGCTGCGCGACGCCGGTGACCCGGTGGAAATTGCTGCGCGTTACAACGAGCAGGGCGCCGACGAGCTGACCTTCCTGGACATCACGGCCACCAGCGACGGGCGCGACCTGATCCTGCACATCATCGAAGCGGTGGCTTCGCAGGTCTTCATTCCGCTGACGGTGGGCGGCGGCGTGCGCACCGTGGACGACGTGCGCCGGCTGCTCAACGCCGGCGCCGACAAGACCAGCTTCAATTCGGCCGCGCTGGCCAATCCGCAGGTGATAGAAGACGCCTCCGGCAAATACGGCGCGCAGTGCATCGTGGTGGCCATCGACGCCAAGCGCCGCTCCGACGAAGAGGCGCTCACCCGCGGTCCGGGCTGGGACGTATACAGCCACGGTGGCCGCAAGAACACCGGGCTGGACGCGGTGGCCTGGGCGACCGAGATGGCGCGGCGCGGCGCCGGTGAAATCCTGCTGACCAGCATGGACCGCGATGGCACCAAGTCCGGCTTTGACCTGGCCCTGACCCGCGCGGTCAGCGACGCGGTCAGCGTGCCAGTGATCGCCTCCGGCGGCGTCGGCAACCTCGACCACCTGGCCGACGGCATCCAGCTCGGCGGCGCCGACGCCGTGCTGGCCGCCAGCATCTTCCATTACGGCGAATACACGGTGCAGCAGGCCAAGGCCCACATGGCGGCCCGCGGCATTCCGGTACGGTTGTAACCCCCGTCGGACGCTCACTGCGAGTAGCGCCTTCCCCCCCCATGCTGGGGCGATATCTGCGGTCCTGCGGAGCCGGTCCCGCGATATCCTGGCCTGGGAAATCTCTGAAGCCTCACCAAATCCATGACAATTGGCGCATGACTCAAAATTGGCTAGACGACATCCAATGGGACGACAAGGGCCTGATCCCGGTCATCACGCAAGAGGCATCAAGCGGCGACGTGCTGATGTTTGCCTGGATGAACCGTGAGGCGCTGCAGAAAACCGCCGAACTCGGCCAGGCCGTGTATTTCAGCCGCTCGCGCGGGCGCCTGTGGCACAAGGGTGAGGAGTCCGGCCACCTGCAGACCGTGCACGAGATCCGGCTGGACTGCGACAACGACGTGATTTTGCTGAAGGTCACGCAGCTCGGCCATGAACCCGGCATTGCCTGCCACACCGGGCGCCACAGCTGCTTTTTCAGCGTTTACAAAGGCGGGCGATGGGTAGTGACCGAGCCGGTCCTCAAAGACCCGACAACCATTTACAAGTAAGCCATGACTTCCAACGACTCCCTGCAGCGCCTCGCGCACACCATTGAAAGCCGCAAGCCGGCCCGCGGCGGCGACCCGCAAACCAGCTACGTGGCGCGTCTGCTGCACCAGGGCCCGGATGCCTTCCTGAAGAAAATCGGCGAAGAGGCCACGGAGACCGTGATGGCCGCCAAGGACATGGAGCACGGCGGCGCCACACCCGAACTCAGCGCCAGGCTGGTTGGTGAAGTCGCCGACCTGTGGTTTCACAGCCTGATCGCGCTGGCGCATTACGGCCTGTCGCCGGCCGACGTGATTGCCGAGCTGGAGCGCCGCGAAGGCACCAGCGGCATCGAGGAAAAGGCCCTGCGCAAGGCGCAGGCCCGCGCGGCGACTGAAAAATAAAACGAAGCGAGAAAGGGCATTCATGAGCGAGACCGACCTGGCCGAATTCGACACCAAAAATCCGAACGATCGCATCGTCATGCATGTGCTCTACGGCCTGCACACGCTGGCCTGGTTCAGCGGCGGCGTCTTTGCGGTGATTGCGCTGATCGTCAACTACATCCGGCGTGGCGAAGAGTCCGATCTGCTTTACATCGACCACCACAACTACATGATCCAGACCTTCTGGTGGACACTGATGTGGCTGGTCCTGCTGTCGCCGCTGTGGCTGTTGCTGGTCCTGCCGGGCGCCATTGCCTACGGCATTGTCTGGCTCTGGTACCTGTACCGCTGCGTGCGCGGCTGGATGCGTTTCAACAGCCACCGGCCTGCGCGCAGCGTGCCCTCCCTCTGACCCCTTTTTTCGCAAGAGCCTGCCATGAGCCAGCCCAGCCCCCACGCCCCCGACAACTGCATTTTCTGCAAGATTGCCACCGGCCAGATCCCCAGTCGCAAGGTTTATGAAGACGATGAAATTTTCGTTTTCCATGATATTCACCCCTGGGCGCCGGTGCATTTCCTGATGATCCCGAAGGTGCACATTGCGTCGCTGGCGCAGGTCGGGCCTGAACATGCGGCCCTGCTGGGCCGCATGATGGTGCTGGCCCCGCAGCTTGCGGTGGCGCAGGGCTGCAACCCCTACCCCGACGGCGGCTTCCGCATGGTGAGCAACACCGGCGCGGAAGGCGGCCAGGAAGTGCACCACCTGCACCTCCATGTGATGGGCGGCCCGCGGCCCTGGCTGCGCGGCTAGGACGTGGCCCTCACGCTCGTTCACTGCGTGTAACTCGCTGCCCCCCGAGGGGGCGCATTTTTCCTTGGGGCGGCCCGGCGGAAAAATATCAGGCCCCACGCTGGCCAACTCGTCCCGAGGGGCGCGAATTTTCCGGGGCCACCGCGCCGCCCGGACAGGGTAAATGCCCACTTGCAGTAGCCGGAGCGGGCCCCAATTAAGGCAGACGTGTTGCCAGGGTGGTCAATGCGGGTCATTCCCGTCCATCCTCCTGACAAGGCCTTTAGAATGGACACAATGTTGTGCAAGCTTGCAATTAAAGTTTAGGAGAGAACCATGGGCTCATTTTCCATTTGGCACTGGCTGATCGTGCTGTTGATCGTCGTGATGGTGTTCGGCACCAAAAAACTCAAGAACATGGGCAGCGACCTCGGTGGCGCCGTCAAGGGCTTCAAGGACGGCATGAAAGAAGGCGGTCAGAGCGCCGCCGATGCCAAGGATACCCCGCCCGGCCAGGTCAGCCACGCCCAAGCCACCGACAAAGCCACGATCGACGTGGAAGCCAAGCAGAAGTCTTGACGCGCAGTGTTTTCCTCTTGGCGGTCTACCGGGCTGAACGGCATTGATTGATCTAGGCATCTCAAAAATCGCGCTGATAGGCGCTGTGGCCCTGATCGTGATCGGCCCGGAAAAACTGCCGCGCCTGGCGCGCACAGTGGGCACCCTGCTGGGCAAGGCGCAGCGTTATGTGGCCGACGTCAAGCAGGAAGTCAACCGCTCGATGGAGCTCGACGAACTCAAGAAAATGAAGGAAACGATGGAGGGCGCCGCCCGCGACGTCGAAAACTCCATCCAGACCAACGCCAGTGATTTCGAGAAATCATGGGCGGAAACCACGGGCACGGCCGCCAGCGACGAGCTGCCCGGCATGATCAGTTTTCCCGAGTACAAACACCCGAAAAAGAACTGGCGCCTCAAGCAGGGCGCCACGCCGCAGTGGTACAAGGCCCGCTCCGGCACGCGCACGCGCGCACTGTCGGGCGCGGCGCGTGTGGCGCGTTACCGCCCCCACTCCGGCTCTTCCTCCGGGCGCAATGCCTGATCTTTCTTTCCCCGCGCACCTCCCGGCGCCACCCCATCAGCGCAAACACCCCTCATGAGCGACCCCAACACCGACAAGCCCGACGAACTCGCGGGCACCGAGCAGCCTTTCGTGCAGCACCTGATGGAGCTGCGCGACCGGATGATCAAGGTGGTCATCGCGATTGGCGTCTGCGCTGCCTTGCTGGCGCTGTACCCCGGCCCGGGCGCGCTGTACGACCTGCTCGCGGCGCCGCTGGTAGCAGCCCTGCCCAAGGGCGCCACGCTGATCGCCACGAACGTCATTTCGCCGTTTGTGGTGCCGATCAAGATCCTCTTCATGGCCGCTTTCATGATCGCGCTGCCGGTGGTGCTGTACCAGGTCTGGGCCTTTGTCGCGCCCGGCCTGTATTCGCACGAGAAAAAGCTGGTGATGCCGCTGGTCATCTCCAGCACCTTGCTGTTTTTTATCGGCGTGGCCTTTTCCTACTATTTTGTGTTCGGCCAGGTCTTCAGCTTCATCCAGAGCTTTGCGCCCAAGTCGATCACCGCCGCACCGGATATCGAGGAATACCTCAACTTCGTGCTCGGCATGTTCCTGGCGTTCGGCCTGGCGTTTGAGGTGCCGATCGCGGTGATCCTGCTGGTGCGCATGGGCGTACTCACCGTGGCCCAGCTGCGCGAATACCGCGGTTATTTCTGGGTGATCGCGGCCATTGCCACCGCGCTGGTCACGCCGCCCGACGCGGGCTCGATGATCATTTTGCTGCTGGTGGTCGGCAGTCTGTACGAGGTCGGCATTGTGGCCGCGCAGATGTTCGCCAAACACACCAAAAAACCCGACGCCGACAGCGACGCCGAAGCCGCCAAGCCCTAAGCAAAAAAGGCCTGCAGCCCTTGTCTGCAGGGCGCAGGCAGCTCCTGAATGAATAGCGGTTGAGGCGTCTTAACGCTGGATTTTAGGCCGCTGCCGGGTGCCCGGAACCACGGCGATTTCCGTTTTCCTGTCCTTGCGCAGGACCCCCAGCGGTGCCGCCACGCCAGGCTTGAGGCCCGCCACTGCGCTCAGCAGTTCGGTCACGGTGCGGACCGGCTTGCCTGCCACGGTGGTGATCACGTCGCCCGGCACGATGCCGGCCTGCGCCGCCGGGCCGTTTTGCAGCACACCGGTGATGATCACGCCGCCCGCGCCCAGTGCCTCGGGCTTGATGCCAAAGGTCTCGGCCACCTCTGGGCTCAGGTCCTGCGGCTCCACGCCTATCCAGCCGCGCGTGACCTGCCCGTCCTTGACGATGCTTTCGAGCACCTGCTTGCCGGTGGACACCGGAATGGCAAAACCGATGCCCATGGAACCGCCCGAACGGGAATATATCGCGGTGTTGATGCCCAGCAGCCGGCCCTGGGTGTCGACCAGCGCGCCGCCGGAATTGCCCGGGTTGATGGCAGCGTCGGTCTGGATGAAGTTCTCGAAGGTGTTGATGCCCAGCTGGTTGCGGCCCAGCGCGCTGACAATGCCGCTGGTGACGGTCTGGCCGACGCCGAAGGGGTTGCCGATGGCCAGCACCGGGTCGCCGACCTGCAGGGTATCCGAGCTGCCGAGCACGATGACCGGCAGCTTGTCGAGTTCGATTTTCAGGATCGCCAGGTCGGTTTCAGGGTCGGTGCCTATGATTTTCGCCTTGGCCTTGCGGGTGTCGTTGAGAATGACTTCGATGTCGTCCGCGCCTTCCACCACGTGGTTGTTGGTCAGGATGTAACCGCTGGGGCTGACGATCACGCCGCTGCCCAGCCCGACCTGCGGTTCGTTTTGCCCGCCCTGGTCGCCAAAAAAGAACTTGAACCAAGGATCGTCCATGTTCGGGTTGCGTGCTGCCGCCTTGCTGGTGTTGATGCTGACCACCGCCGCCGACGCCGACTTGGCCGCCGCGGCAAAGCTGCCGGCCGGTGCCGGGGCGCCCGGCAGGCCGGCTGGCGCCTCGATCACCGCCACCGCGCCCATGCCGGGCCGGTTCAGCCACTGGGGCTTGAGTGTGGCCACGACAAAGTAGGCGGCCAGGAAAACCGTCACGGTTTGGGAAAACAGAAGCCAGAATTTGCGCATGGTGGGTCCAGAAGGAAACGGCCGGGAAGACGGAAAAAACCAAAAAATCGGCTGGGCAGGAAAGTTGGGGGCCGACAGGGAATTACCAAGAGTTGCGATTTTCCCCCACTTTGCAGGGGCGCGGCCGGCCGGCGGTCTGTGTCCTGCGCGCAGCGGTGGGAGAGGCCATAATTTGCAGCAGCCCGGCGTCCGCGCAACCGCTCCGTTTCCGGGCCAACACACAAGGAATCCGCCATGAAAGCTGCCAGCGTCCTCGCCACCATCGGCCACACACCGCACATCCGGATCAACCGGCTTTTTGGTGCGGCCTGCCAGACCCACCAGATCTACATCAAGTCCGAGCGCAGCAACCCGGGCGGCTCCATCAAGGACCGCATTGCGCTGTCCATGGTGGAAGCGGCCGAGCAGTCGGGCGCGCTGAAGCCCGGCGGCACCATCATCGAGCCGACCTCGGGCAACACCGGCGTCGGCCTGGCGATGGTGGCGGCCGTCAAGGGCTACACGCTGGTGCTGGTAATGCCTGACAGCATGAGCATCGAGCGGCGCCGCCTGATGCTGGCCTACGGCGCCAGTTTCGAGCTGACGCCGCGCGAAAAAGGCATGAACGGCGCGATCGCCCGCGCCAGGGAACTGGTGGCGCAAACACCGGGCGCCTGGATGCCGCAGCAGTTTGAAAACCCGGCCAACATCGAGGCGCATGTACGCACCACGGCCGCAGAAATCCTGGCCGATTTTCCGGACGGCGTGGACTACCTGATCACCGGGGTCGGCACCGGCGGCCACCTGAGCGGCGTGGCGCAGGTGTTGAAGAGCAAATTTCCGAACACCAAGGTTTATGCGGTGGAACCGTCGGCCTCGCCGGTCATCAGCGGCGGCAAACCCTCGCCGCATCCGATCCAGGGCATAGGTGCGGGCTTCATTCCGGCCAACCTGAAAACCAGCCTGCTGGACGGCGTGATCCAGGTCGAAGGGGATGCCGCCAAGGACTATGCCCGCCGCAGCGCGACCGAAGAGGGACTGCTGGTCGGCATCTCGTCAGGGGCGACACTGGCGGCCATCGCGCAGAAGCTGCCGGAGATTCCTGCCGGCAGCACGGTACTGGGTTTCAACTACGACACCGGCGAGCGTTACCTGTCGATCGAGGGTTTTCTGCCTTGAAAAATACGGCCCCCACGCTTGTCGCTTCGCGTACTGCGCTGCCCCCGAGGGGGCGCTGCGCCTGCGGCCCGGCAAAGCCGGTTCCGCGGCCCCGGCTGAAAAAAAGAAAAGTTTTGTGGGATCTTCCGGTGGATTCCCATGAGTCCCGATAGCGCCGCCATTGCGCCGCGCGCGCTGCTGCTGGCCGCTTTCGACCAGTTGCTGCAGCCCGAGGGTTTCAAGGACTACGGACCGAATGGCCTGCAGGTCGAGGGCAAGGCGGAGGTGCGCAAGATCGTCTCCGGCGTCACCGCCAGCCTGGCGCTGATCGAAGCGGCGGTTGCTGCGCAGGCCGACGCGATTTTTGTGCACCATGGCCTGTTCTGGCGCGGCCAGGACGGACGCGTCACCGGCTGGATGAAGCAGCGGCTGGCGCTGCTGCTGGCGCACGACATCAACCTCTACGCCTACCATTTGCCGCTCGATGCCCACCCCGAGCTCGGCAACAACGCGCAGCTGGGCCTGCAGCTCGGGCTGAAGGCCGAGCGTTATTTCGGCGAGAACAAGCTGGGTTTCCTGGGCGGGCGCAGCGGCGCCGTTGAAGGTTTTGACACCGCCGACAGCCTGGCGCTGCATGTCAAAAATGCATTAAATCGGTCTGTTACCCTTGTTGGCAGGGCGCCGGCAGCTATTAAAAGCATAGCATGGTGCAGCGGCGGCGCGCAGGGCTACTTCGAGGACGCGATTGCCGCCGGGGCCGACGCCTTCATCACCGGCGAGATCTCCGAGCCGCAAGCGCATTACGCCCGCGAAATGGGCGTGGCCTTCATCGCCTGCGGTCACCATGCGTCCGAGCGTTACGGCGCGCCCGCGGTGGCGGCGCACGTGGCCGCGCAGTTCGGGCTGGCGCACGAGTTCATCGACATCGACAACCCGGCCTGAGCGCCGGGTGCGCTCAGGCCGGCGTCCTGCGGGGCCGGGCGCCGTGGCTGTTGCGTGCGTGGTGCGGCCGCCCCGAGCGCATGGCATGCCAGCTCGCGCCGAGCTGGGCATTTTCCACCGGCACGGCCTGGCGGGTGATCTCGTCGAGCAGCGCGGCGCGCGAGCGCATGCCGCGTGCGGCCGCAGCCATTTCCTCGGCCTCGTGCAGCAGCTGGGCCACGTCCCGGCCCGCGCCCGTCAAGTGGACCATGCCGACGCTGATGTCGGCGCTGATCCGGATGCGCTCGCCATTCAGCGCGCTGATCTCCAGCGGCCGCCGCAGGCTGGAGGCCACGCGCAGCCCCAGGGTGCGTATCCAGCCGGGCGAATGCAGGCTTTCGATCAACACCACAAAACATCGGTCGTAATAACGCCCCGCGGGGTTGACGACGCCGGTGTGGCGCTGCATGCACCGCGCCAGCTGCGCGTAAATCTCGTTGAGGCCGTGCTGGCCCACCTGGTCGAGCAGCCGCTCGGGCTCGAACACCCGCACCGCCATGATCGCCCCGTCGCGCCGGGTGCGCGCCAGCCGGCGCTGCGCACACAGAATTTTCTGCACCAGCACGACACTGCTGTAAAGCTGGGTGGTGGGGTCGCGCCGCGACTGGCCGGCATGGCGGATTTCCAGGTCCTGGTGGTTGCGCAGCCACAAGGTCACGGCGATCACCGAGACGCTGAGCAAACCGAGCAGGGCCCATCGATCCCGCAGCGGCGCTCCAGATGATGGTTTCAGCCGTGTTCATGCCGCCTTCCGCCACAGCGCAGGGGCGCAGGCCAGGGTTTGCGCGAGAATACCGGCAGGATGCATGTCGTCGCTTTCCCGTGTTCAGTGGCCTTGCCGGCTGCCTGTCCGTCAGGTGGGCCGGCAAGCAGCTGTGGACACCGTGGCGCCAGCGCCATGCAAACCGTTATGAGACGTACAGACCGCCAGGGGAAGACATGCAGGACCTGAAAAACCGGCCGCTGGCCATCACCATGGGCGATCCGGCCGGGATCGGGCCGGAAATCATTGCCAAGGCCTTTCGCGACGCACCGGCCGAACTGGCCGGTTGCGTGGTGGTCGGTGATGTCGCCAGCCTGCGCCGCGCCGCGCAGCTGGTAGGCGGCGGACCGGCCCTGGCTTTGCCCGTGGCCCAACTCGATGCGGTCAGCCACTGGCAGTCGGTGCCGCCGCGCTGCATTCCCGTGCTACAAAAATGTGAGCTTCCTGCGCCCGTTCCTTTTGGGGAAATCAGTGCTTTGGCCGGCAAGGCGGCGGTGGACTGCATTGTCTGGGCGGCCCGGGCGACCCTGGCCGGCGAATGCGCGGCGATGGTCACCGCGCCCATCCACAAGGAGGCGCTGGCCGCCGCCGGCGCGGCGTTTGCGCGTTTTCCCGGCCATACCGAGCTGCTGCAGGCCGAAGCCGCGGCTTTTCTTGGCAAGGACGTGTCCGCGCTGCCGGTGCGCATGATGCTGGCCAACGAGGAACTCAAGACCGTGCTGGTCAGCATCCATCTGTCCCTGCGCGAGGCGATAGCCGCCGTGACTTTTGACAACGTGCTGCAGACCCTGCGCATCACGCACCAAGCGGTGCGCAGTGTCTCTGGCGGCCGGCCGCGCATCGCGGTGGCCGGCCTGAACCCGCACGCCGGCGAGGGCGGCCTGTTCGGCCGCGAAGAGGTGGACATCATTGCGCCAGCGATCGCCAGGGCCCGGGAAGAGGGGCTGGAGGTGAGCGGCCCCTTCGCCCCCGACACGGTGTTCATGAGAGCCCGCGCCCCGGCCGGTCAGGGTGGCGAGTTCGACGTGGTGGTGGCGATGTACCACGACCAGGGCCTGATCCCGGTCAAGTACCTGGGGGTGGAGCAGGGCGTCAATGTCACGCTGGGCCTGCCGCTGGTGCGCACCAGCCCGGACCACGGCACGGCGTTTGACATCGCCGGCAGCGGCAGGGCCGACGCGTCCAGCCTGCTGGCGGCCATTCGCATGGCGCGAAAGCTGGCCCCTCTAAGAGGTTGAAACGCCTGCAGGCCAACAGGGGCGGGCGTAAGCAGCTATTAAATCAATATCAAGCGCCATGTCTTCGCAGGCAGGGGCCGCCGGTCTGGCTTCGCCAGCCGGCAGGCGCCGCCCCTGAGGGGGAGGGCCGCTACACGAAGTGAGCGGACCACGGGGGGAGCTTATTTTCTCAGGCTGTCGCGGATCTCGCGCAGCAGCACCACGTCCTCGGGCGCGGCGGCGGGCGCCGCCGGGGTTTCCTTTTTCAGGCGGTTGATCTGCTTGATCATCAGGAAGATGATGAACGCCAGGATGGCGAAGTTGACCGCCACCGTGATGAAGTTGCCGTAGGCAAATACCGGCACGCCCGCTTTCTTCAAGGCATCCAGCGTCCTGACCGTGCCCGCGGGCACACTGCCCAGGACCACAAAAAGATTCGAGAAGTCGAGCTTGCCAATCACCGCCCCGACCAGCGGCAGGATCAGGTCGCTGACCACCGAGTCCACAATCTTGGCGAAAGCGGCGCCTATGATCACGCCCACGGCCAGATCGACGACGCTGCCCTTGACGGCAAATTCCTTGAATTCCTGCATCATGCCCATGGCGTGCTCCTTGTGTGGTTGCTAAACACCCGTCATTGTGCCCATGCGGCGAGGCAAGGGCGTAACGGTCCCGCTTCGGACGGAGCCACGCTCCGGTCCTGCCGATGTCGCAGCCGCGCTGTCGGAATGGGTCTGGCCGCTTGAAAATGCCATTCGCGCTCCGTTACAATCCCGGGTTGACCCCAATAAGCCCTCTTTCAAGTTTTTCAAGCCCTGTTCTTGTAGGACATCCATGACCCAAGCAAGCCTTAACGTGCCGCCCGGCGCACCGATTGACAAAAACAAAAGAAACTGGATCGTGACCACCTGCGCCGTCGGCGGTGCCGGTGTGGCCGCTGTCGCCGTGCCCTTCGTCAGCACTTTCCAGCCTTCCGAGCGTGCCAAAGCCGCCGGTGCGGCCGTCGAAGTGGATATTTCGGCCCTGAAGCCGGGCGAGAAGCTCACGGTGGAATGGCGCGGCAAGCCGGTCTGGATCGTCAGGCGCACGCCCGAGCAGCTGGCCTCGCTGGCCAAGCTGGATCCCCAGCTGGCCGACCCGAAGTCCGAGCGCAAGCCGGACGAACTCACCCCCGAATACGCGCGCAACGAAAATCGCTCGATCAAGCCTGAATTCCTGGTGGCCGTCGGTATCTGCTCGCATCTGGGCTGCTCGCCCAGCGACAAGTTCCAGCCGGGCGCCCAGCCTTCGCTGCCGGACGACTGGGCGGGCGGCTTTCTCTGCCCCTGCCACGGCTCGACCTTCGACATGGCCGGCCGCGTCTACAAAAACAAGCCGGCGCCGGACAACCTCGAAGTGCCGCCCCACATGTACCTGTCAGACGCCAAGCTGCTGATTGGTGAGGACAAAAAAGCCTGAAGCTTTGCTGGACAACCCGCCGGCGCCGCGTGGCGCCCGCCAAGTCCCCCATCGAGTAGCAAATAGGACCCCTTATGGCTGAATTCAAAGAAATTTCCCCCGATGCGCCGGCTGCTGCCAAGCTGATGAACTGGGTCGACAACCGCTTCCCGGCGAGCAAGCTCTACAAAGAGCACATGAGCGAATACTACGCACCGAAGAACTTCAACTTCTGGTACGTTTTCGGCTCGCTGGCGCTGCTGGTGCTGGTCATCCAGATCGTCACCGGCATTTTCCTGACCATGCATTACAAGCCCGATGCCGCGCTGGCGTTTGGTTCGGTCGAATACATCATGCGCGACGTGCCCTGGGGCTGGCTGATCCGCTACATGCACTCGACAGGCGCATCTGCGTTTTTTGTTGTGGTCTACCTGCACATGTTCCGCGGCCTGATCTACGGCAGCTACCGCAAGCCGCGCGAACTGATCTGGATTTTCGGCTGCGCGATTTTCCTGGCGCTGATGGCCGAAGCCTTCATGGGTTACCTGCTGCCTTGGGGCCAGATGAGCTACTGGGGCGCGCAGGTGATCGTCAACCTGTTTGCCGCCATTCCCTTCATCGGTCCCGATCTGGCCCTGCTGATTCGCGGCGACTACGTGGTCGGTGACGCCACGCTGAACCGCTTCTTCGCCTTCCATGTGATCGCCGTGCCGCTGGTGCTGCTGGGCCTGGTGGTCGCGCACCTGATCGCGCTGCATGAAGTCGGCTCCAACAACCCCGACGGTGTGGAAATCAAGGCGAAAAAAGACGCCTCCGGCAAGCCGCTCGATGGCATTCCTTTCCACCCCTACTACACGGTGCACGACATCTTTGCCGTCAGCGTGTTCCTGATGATCTTCTCGGCCATCATCTTCTTTGCGCCCGAGGCCGGTGGTTATTTCCTCGAGTACAACAACTTCATCCCTGCCGATTCGCTCAAGACCCCGGCGCACATCGCCCCGGTCTGGTATTTCACACCGTATTACTCGATGCTGCGCGCCATCACCAGCGAGATGATGTATGCGCTGATCGCCTGCGTGCTGGCGGGTGCGGTGCTGGGTGTGCTCAAGGCGAAAATCGCCGCGCTGTTCAAGCTGGTGATTGTTGGCGCCGCCGTGGTACTGATAGGCGCGATGCTGGCGATTGATGCCAAGTTCTGGGGCGTGGTTGTCATGGGTGGCGCGGTCATCATCCTGTTTTTCCTGCCCTGGCTGGACAACAGTGCTGCCAAATCGATCCGTTACCGGCCCACCTGGCATTCGTGGATGTACGGCATTTTTGTCGTGAACTTCCTGGTGCTCGGTTACCTTGGCATCAACCCCCCTTCATTGATCAACGAGCGCGTCTCGCAGGTCGGAACGCTGTTTTATTTCGGCTTCTTCCTGCTGATGCCCTGGTGGAGCCGCCTGGGCACTTTCCGGCCGGTTCCTGACCGCGTGACTTTTGCTGCCCATTGAGCCGGAGACTCCTGACATGATGAAGACACTGAAACAACTGGCTCTGGGTTTTGCCGTCGTGCTGGCGCTGGCCGGTACGGGCGCGCACGCGGCGACCACGGGCATTGCCTGGGACAAGGCGCCGAACAAGACCAACGACCTGGGCGCGCTGCAAAACGGCGCCAAGCTGTTCGTCAATTACTGCCTGAACTGCCACTCCGCCGCGTTCATGCGGTACAACCGCCTGCGCGACATCGGCCTGACCGAGCAGCAGATCAAGGACAACCTGCTGTTCGCCACCGACAAGGTGGGCGAGACCATGAAGGCCTCGATCGACCCGAAGCAGGCCAAGGACTGGTTTGGCGCGAACCCGCCTGACCTGACCGTGATCGCGCGCTCGCGCGCAGGTGCGGGCGGCACGGGTGCCGACTACCTCTACACCTATCTGCGCACGTACTACCGTGACGACACCACCGCCACCGGCTGGAACAACCTGGCGTTTCCCACTGTGGCCATGCCGCATGTGTTGTGGGAACTGTCGGGCGAGCGCAAGCCGCTGTACGAGGAAAAGGAAGAGCACGGCCACAAGGTGGCGGTCTTCAAGGGCTGGCAGCAAGTGACACCTGGCACCATGACGAACCTGCAGTACGACCAGGCCATGGGCGACCTGGTGGGCTACCTGCAGTGGATGGGTGAGCCCGCGCAGAATACCCGCGTCAGGGTGGGTGCCTGGGTGCTGCTGTTTCTGCTGAGTCTGACCTTCGTTGCCTGGCGCCTGAACGCGGCATTCTGGAAAGACATCAAGTAATTTTTTTCGCCGGGGCTGGCTTCCCGGCACCTTCTGGAGTGGATGCCTTCAACGGTTCCACTCCTTTGCATTTAGGAGTTCCGAACCATGATGGTCCTTTATTCAGGCACGACCTGCCCGTTTTCGCATCGCTGCCGTTTTGTGCTGTTTGAAAAAGGCATGGACTTCGAAATCCGCGATGTGGACTTGTACAACAAGCCCGAAGACATCAATGTCATGAATCCCTACGGCCAGGTGCCGATTCTGGTGGAGCGTGACCTGATTCTGTACGAGTCGAACATCATCAATGAGTACATCGACGAGCGTTTCCCGCATCCGCAACTGATGCCCGGCGACCCGGTCGACCGTGCGCGGGTTCGCCTGTTCCTGCTCAACTTCGAGAAAGAACTGTTCGTCCACGTCAGCACGCTGGAAGCACGCGCTTCCAAAGGCAATGAAAAGGCACTCGAAAAGGCCCGTTCGCACATTCGCGACCGCCTGACGCAGCTGGCCCCCGTGTTCCTGAAAAACAAGTTCATGCTGGGTGACAACTTCTCCATGCTCGACGTGGCGATTGCCCCGCTGCTCTGGCGCCTGGACTACTACGACATCGACCTGTCGAAGAACGCCGCGCCGCTGCTCAAGTACGCCGAGCGCATCTTCTCGCGCCCGGCCTACATCGAGGCGCTGACGCCGTCTGAGAAGGTCATGAGAAAGTAATGGCCCCCACGCTTGCCACTGCGTGTGCTGCGCGAGGCCTTGCAGGCCGCCGCTCGCCGGAGGCTTCGCTTCTGTTGCCTGTCCAAACCTGCGCGGGCAGGTTTGGAGCCGTAGGCTCCAGCCCCTCGGGGGCCGTTGCGCCTGCGGGCCGGCAGAGCCGGACCCGCGGCCCCTGCTTGAAGGAGCGGGTCCCCGCGCTTGCAGCTTCGTCTACTGCACTGGCCCGGATCTCGCTTGGCTGATTTCATGAACGCCCTGGACTCCACCTCCACGCGTCCGTACCTGATACGTGCGCTGTACGACTGGTGTACCGACAACGGACTCACGCCCTATGTGGCGGTGGCCGTGGATGAAACCGTGCAGGTGCCGCGTGAATACGTCAAGAACAACGAGATCGTGCTCAACATCAGTTTTGATGCCACGAGCTCGCTCAAGCTGGGCAACGACTTCATCGAGTTCAAGGCGCGTTTTGCCGGAAGTGCCCGCGAGATCATGGTGCCAATCGGCCGTGTGATTGCCATTTACGCCCGTGAAAATGGCCAGGGGATGGCGTTTCCGCTGGCGGCAGGGCCGTCGGTGGGAGCTGTCCAGTCACAGGTCCAGGCGGAAACGCAGCCGGTCGCAACGGAGGCGGACCCGTCTGCAGCGGCAGAAGCGAAGATCGTACAATTGGTGCCAGCCAACAACAGTTCTTCGGCGCGCGACGATGATCCGGAACCGCCCGAACCACCCAAGCCGCCACAAGGCAAGCGCCCTTCACTCACGCGCGTCAAGTAAGATAGAGTTTGTGCCGCTTTAGCTCAGTTGGTAGAGCAACCGCCTTGTAAGCGGTAGGTCGTCAGTTCGAATCCGACAAGCGGCACCATTCATTTCCTCCTGCCCTGGTCATGTGCCCAAGGGCCGGGCCAACTATCCGTTTGATAGCAGCCTATCCAAGGCGGGCAAGCTTTCGCCGTGGGCAGGGCCCGGTTTCCTGCTACTTTCGGCGGATTAGTATCTTCAACCGAATTGAGGTAACCTTCCAACCTTTGTCGATCAGGCGGGACTGGATCAGGGGCAGCAACTGGCGTACTTTGGCTGCAGCGGCATTGCTGCTGACCAGCAGGCACCATACCCCGTCTTCGATGGGGCCGGCCTGAATCGCGGGGCGCAGGGCTTCAGGGATCAGCGACTCCACGGCCTTGAGTCTGTCGCTGGATTCCCGGACAAGCCCGGCCAGCCGCGCCAAGGATGGCGAGTTCTCGACAGCCTGGCTGAAAGTGACAGCCTGGTGAAGGCGGGGGCTGGAGTTCAAGGTTATCAGGCTCTGATTGTGAAGGAGACGAATACGTGCATTTGATTATCACGGATGCCTGGCTGGCGCAAAGCCGTGCCATTTATCTGAGCGGGACCAAGCTGGTGGTGGCGGGTTTTGTCGCGGCACTGGCCTTGATGCTGGTGGCGGCGGGCATGTACCACTGGGTTTTCCTCAAGGGCGCGCGCGAGGGCTGGCCGGTGATCGGTGGCCTCGTCAAACTGGTGGTCAAGGACGAGTTCGACCAACGGGACCGCTTCATGCGGGAAAACCTCGACGCCATGGCCAAACGCCTGGGCGAAATGCAGGCCAAGATGATGCAGCTCGAATCGCTCGGGGAGCGGGTGTCGGGCTTGGCAGGTGTCAACCCCAGCGAGATCAGGACCCAGCCCGGGCGCGGCGGCGCGCTGGTGGAAGGGCGTTCGCTGAGCATGGAAGAGCTGCAGGCGACCCTGGCCGATCTCGACAAGTTGACGGATCAGCGCGTGGACCTCATGACCGTGATGGAATCCAGGCTGTTTGACCAGAAGATCAAGAAAATGATGGTGCCCACCCAGCAGCCGGTCGCGGGTGGCGTGCTTGGGTCGGCCTTCGGCTGGCGGATTGACCCGCTGAACGGACGCTCCGCGCTGCACACGGGGCTGGATTTTCCGGCCGAACCCGGCACGTCGATTCTTGCCGCGGCGGGTGGCGTTGTGGTCACGCAGGAATACCACCCGGCGTACGGCAACATGGTCGAAATCGACCACGGCAACGACCTGGTGTCCCGTTATGGCCATGCTTCGAGGGTGATGGTCAAAAAGGGCGACCTGATCAAGCGGGGCCAGAAAATTGCCGAGGTGGGCACGACCGGGCGCTCGACCGGGCCGCACCTGCATTTTGAAGTGCTGGTGCAGGGCGTGTTCCAGGATCCCCAGAAATTCCTGACGGCGGGCCAGAAACTGCCCGCGCCGATGGCGCTCGCCACTGTTCCGCCGGCCCTCGGATCGTCCGTTCAGGCGGTCCGGCCGAAGTAAGGCGCGGCAGAGGTAAAATCGGCGCTTCGCGCGCAGTTGAAACCAGCTGGCAGCGCCCACAACTAAGTCGATACTCAATAAGGATTTCGGCCGCACTGCCCGCTCATGGGAGCTGTCAGCGCGGCCTCGCATTTATGGCTTCCAATATCCTGACCAAACTCTTCGGCAGCCGCAACGACCGCCTGCTCAAAACCTACCGCAAATCCATCGAGCAGATCAATGCGCTGGAAGCGCCACTGGAAGCCCTCGATGATGAGCAGCTGCGTGCCAAGACCCGGGAATTCATAGACCGCGTGACCAAGGGCGAGACCCTGGATGACATCCTCCCCGAAGCCTTTGCCGTGGTCCGGGAAGGCAGCAAGCGTGTCATGAAGATGCGCCACTTCGACGTGCAGATGCTGGGCGGCATGGCGCTGCACAACGGCAAGATTTCCGAGATGGGAACCGGCGAAGGCAAGACCCTGACGGCGACGCTGCCGGTCTACCTCAATGCGCTGACCGGCAAGGGCGTGCATGTGGTCACGGTCAACGACTACCTCGCCAACCGCGATGCCCGCTGGATGGGCAAGCTCTACAACTTCCTGGGCCTGACGGTTGGCATCAACCTGCCGAACATGCAGCGCCCCGAGAAGCAGGAAGCCTACCGCGCCGACATCACCTACGGCACCAACAACGAATTCGGTTTTGACTACCTGCGCGACAACATGGTCTACGAAGTGGCCGACCGCGTTCAGCGCGGACTGAACTACGCCATCGTCGACGAGGTGGACTCGATCCTGATCGATGAAGCCCGCACGCCGCTGATCATCAGCGGCCAGGCCGAAGACCATACCGAGATGTACCTGGCCATCAACAAGGTGGTTCCCCTGCTGACGCGCCAGGAAGGCGAGGCCGATCCGCGTACCGGTGAAGGCATCATCAAGCCCGGCGACTTCACGCTTGATGAAAAGACCCACCAGGTGTTCCTGACCGAGCAAGGCCACGAAAACGCCGAACGCATCCTGTTCAGCCTGGGCCTGATTCCGGAAGGCGCCACGCTGTACGATCCGGCGAACATCTCGCTGATGCACCACCTGTACGCGGCCCTGCGTGCCAACCACCTCTACCACCGCGATCAGCACTATGTGGTGCAGGACGGCGAAATCGTGATCGTCGACGAGTTCACCGGCCGCCTGATGTCGGGCCGGCGCTGGAGCGAGGGCCTGCACCAGGCCGTCGAGGCGAAAGAGGGCGTGGAGATCCAGGCCGAGAACCAGACCCTGGCATCGATCACCTTCCAGAATTACTTCCGCCTGTACGGCAAGCTGGCCGGCATGACTGGCACGGCCGACACCGAGGCCTACGAGTTCCAGGAAATCTACGGACTCGAGACCACGGTGATCCCGCCGAACCGGCCGAGCCGGCGCGAGGACCAGCTCGACCGCGTGTACAAGACCACGCGTGAAAAATACGAGGCGGCGATCAAGGACATCCGCGAATGCCACGAACGCGGCCAGCCGGTGCTGGTGGGCACCACGTCGATCGAAAATTCGGAAATCATCGACCAGCTGCTGGACAAGGAAAACCTGCCGCATCAGGTGCTCAACGCCAAGCAGCATGCACGCGAAGCCGACATCGTGGCCCAGGCCGGCCGCCCTGGCATGATCACCATCGCCACCAACATGGCCGGCCGCGGCACCGACATCGTGCTTGGCGGCAACGTGGAGAAGCTTGTTGAGGCGGTCGAGGCGGACGAGTCGCTGGACGCCGGCGCCAAAGAGGCGGAGATCACGCGCCTGCGCGCCCAGTGGGCGCAGGACCACGAGCAGGTCAAGGCGCTGGGCGGGCTGCGCATCATTGCCACGGAGCGGCACGAGTCCCGCCGCATCGACAACCAGCTGCGCGGCCGCTCGGGCCGCCAGGGTGACCCCGGTTCCTCGCGTTTTTACCTGAGCCTGGACGACACGCTGATGCGTATTTTTGCCGGCGACCGGGTCCGCGCCATCATGGAGCGGCTCAAGATGCCGGACGGCGAGGCTATCGAGGCCGGCATCGTGACGCGCAGCATCGAGTCTGCCCAGCGCAAGGTGGAAGCACGCAACTTCGACATCCGCAAGCAGCTGCTGGAATACGACGATGTGGCCAACGACCAGCGCAAGGTGATTTACCAGCAGCGCAACGACATCATGGACGCGGCCAACCTGGAAGGGCAGATCGCCTCCCTGCGCGAGGGCTGCTTCACCGACCTGGTGCGCCAGTACATCCCGGCCGAAAGCGTGGAAGAGCAGTGGGACATTGCGGGCCTGGAAAAAGTGCTGCGTGATGAGTGGCAGATGGAGCTGTCGCTGCAGGGCGATGTGGAAGCAGCGACTGCCATCACCGACGAAGACCTGCTGGAAAAGGTGATTGCTGCCGCCAACGCGGCTTTTGCCGACAAGGTTGAAAAAATCGGTGAGGAAAACTTCACCCAGTTCGAGCGCATCGTGCTGCTGCAGAGCATTGACTCGCACTGGCGCGAGCACCTGAGCTCGCTCGACTACCTGCGCCAGGGCATTCACCTGCGCGGCTACGCCCAGAAGCAGCCCAAGCAGGAGTACAAGCGGGAAGCCTTCGAGCTGTTCGGCCAGTTGCTCGACAGCGTGAAAAACGAAGTCACCAAACTGCTCATGACGGTCCAGGTCCAGTCGGGCGAACAGCTTGGCCAGGCTGCCGAGGAGATGGAAGACCGGGCCGAGCGGATCGCCAACGTGACCTACACGGCGCCGACCGAAACCGGCGAGGTGGAAACCACGGTGGACGAGGAATCGCTGCATTACAAGCAGGCCTTGCCGGCCGGCGCCGTGCCGCGCGTGGGCCGCAACGACCCCTGCCCTTGTGGCTCGGGAAAAAAATACAAACTCTGCCACGGCAAACTCAATTGAGTTCCGATCGTCAGCCCGCTTCTGGAGCCAAGACAACATGCCCGTGAACCTGCTTGCCACGCCTGCCGACCAGCTCCATCCCGTGCCCGGCGTGCGCTGGGGCATTGCCGAGGCGGGCATACGCAAGGCCGGCCGCAAGGACCTGTCGGTGCTGCTGCTCGATGAGGGCGCCTCGGTGGGGGCGGTGTTCACGCAAAACCGCTTTTGCGCCGCACCGGTGCAGATTTGCCGCGAGCACCTCGCCCGAAACGGCGGTCATAGCCTGGGCATACGCGCGATGCTGATCAACACCGGCAACGCCAACGCCGGCACCGGCGCGGACGGCCTGAGCCGGGCGCACGCCAGCTGCATTGCGCTGGCGCGTGAGCTCAATGTCGCGCCGGAACAGATCCTGCCGTTTTCAACCGGTGTGATCATGGAGCCGTTGCCGCACGAACGCATCGCCGCAGGCCTGCCCGCTGCACTGACCGATGCCAAGGACGACAACTGGGGCCGGGCCGCCGAGGCCATCATGACCACGGACACCGTGGCCAAGGCGTTTTCCAGCCGCATCACCCTGGGTGGCGTGCCCGTGACCATCACCGGCATCAGCAAGGGCGCCGGCATGATACGGCCCAACATGGCCACCATGCTGGGCTTCCTGGCGACTGACGCCTGTGTGTCGCAAGGCCTGATGGCGCAGCTGGCCACCGAACTGGCCGAGGGCTCGTTCAACCGCATCACGGTCGATGGGGACACCTCCACCAACGACTCGTTTGTCGTGATCGCGAGCAACCAGGCCAGGCATGCTGCCATCACTTCGCTGGACAGCCCCGACGGCCAGGCCCTGAAGGCTGCCATGCTGGACATCGCGAAAAAGCTGGCGCAGGCGATTGTGCGTGACGGCGAAGGTGCGACCAAGTTCATCACCATCCGCGTCGAAGGCGGCAAGACCGGCGCCGAGTGCCGACAGGTGGCTTACGCGATTGCGCATTCGCCGCTGGTCAAGACGGCCTTTTTTGCCAGCGACCCCAACCTGGGCCGCATCCTGGCGGCGGTTGGTTATGCCGGCATCGCTGATCTGGACCAGACACAAATCGATCTTTACCTGGACGATGTGCTGGTGGCCCAACACGGCGGCCGGCATGCCGGCTATGTCGAGGCCGACGGCCAACGCGTGATGAAACAAAGCGAAATCACGGTGCGCGTGGTGCTGGGCCGCGGCCAGGCCGTTGACACGGTCTGGACCTGCGACCTGTCGTACGACTACGTCAAGATCAACGCCGACTACCGCAGCTGAGTGCTGCCCCCACCGACATGAACGAGCAATTTGAACGCCTGATGGTGCGAGCGGAATCCCTGCTGGCGCGCATTGAATCCGTGTTGCCGCAACCGCTGTCGGCGCCGGACTGGAGCGCCTCGGTCGCCTACCGCTACCGAAAGCGCAGCTCCGGCCATGGCTCGCTGGAGCCGGTGCGCCACATTGGCAACATGAGCCTCACGGACCTCAAGGAAATCGAGGACCAGAAGGAAAAGATCCGGCGCAACACCGAGCAGTTCGTGCTCGGCAAGCCCGCCAACAACGTGCTGCTGACCGGCGCCCGCGGCACCGGCAAGTCCTCGCTGATCAAGGCCTGCCTCAACGCCTATTCGGCGCGCGGCCTGCGGCTGATCGAGGTCGACAAGACCGATCTGACCGACCTGCCCGACATCGTCGACGTGGTCTCCGGCCTGAGCGAGAAATTCATCGTGTTTTGCGACGACCTGAGTTTTGAGGAAGGCGAGCCCGGCTACAAGGCGCTCAAGTCCATCCTCGACGGCTCCATCGCCGCGGCCACGCCGAACGTGCTGATTTACGCGACCAGCAACCGGCGCCACCTGCTGCCCGAGTACATGACGGAGAACCTGACCTACAGCCGCAGCGAGGACGGCGAGGTGCATCCCGGCGAGGTGGTCGAGGAAAAAATCTCGCTGTCCGAACGCTTCGGCCTGTGGGTCAGCTTCTACCCGTTCAGCCAGGACGAATACCTGACCATCGTTGCGCAGTGGCTGTCGTCGTTCGGCGTTGGCCAGGAGGCGATCACCGCGGCCCAACCCGCATCGCTGGTCTGGGCGCTGGAACGAGGTTCACGCAGCGGCCGCGTGGCCTACCAGTTCGCGCGCGACTACGCCGGCCGTGACAGTGACCAGCGGCCCACCGCGGCAGCGCCCATCGCCGCCTACGAGCGGCCCGGTGTCGCGGCTGCGGCGTCCGACCCCGGCGACCAGGCGGCTGATCACGCAACATGAGTGTGCTGATCGCCGACGGCGAGCGCCTGCGCGAGGGCGGCGCAGACCGCAAAGTGGTCGATGTCGCCGTTGGTGTCCTGCTGCGGCCGGACGGCGACTTCCTGCTGACCTCGCGCCCGCCGGGCAAGGTCTACGAGGGCTACTGGGAGTTCCCCGGCGGCAAGCTGGAGGCCGGCGAGACGGTGGAGCAGGCGCTGCGCCGCGAACTGCATGAAGAAATCGGCATCACGATAGGCGCCGTCCAGCCCTGGAAGGTCGAACTGGTGGACTACCCGCATGCGCTGGTGCGGCTGAACTTCTGCAAGGTCTTCGACTGGCGCGGTGAGCTGCACATGCGCGAAGGCCAGTTGTTTGCCTGGCAGCGCCTGCCGGTGGAGGTCAAGCCGGTCTTGCCGGGCACGCTGCCGGTGCTGGCCTGGTTTGCGGCGGAACGCGCGTTTGCCGGCGCTACGCACGCCGCCGGTTGACCGGTTTGTTCACAGGCTGTCTTGAAATGCTCTGTTATTGATAGCTGCCTGCGTTTTCTGAATAAGGGGTGGGGGCACTTTTTACTTGCGCATCTGGCGTGCTGCCGAATTGTCGGCCTCAGGCCGTGAGTTCCCACTGTTTTCTTACACCCAGCACCGCATCCGGGTAGGGCGCCTTGCCACGCGAGCCGTTGTAGCGGCCCAGCCCCAGGAACAGGTCGCCTTTTTCCCGGTCCAGGTAGTGCCGCAGAATCACGCAGCCAAAGCGCAGGTTGGTCTGCATGTGAAACAGTTTGCCGGCGTCACCGTCGCCAATGACCCGGGTCCAGAAGGGCATGACCTGCATGTAACCCCGCGCGCCGACGCGGCTGACGGCAAATTTACGAAAATTGCTTTCCACCTGGATCAAGCCCAGCACCAGCGCCACGTCCAGGCCGGCGCGTTTGCTTTCGTACCAGACCGTCTGCAGGAATTCCTTGCGGATCTGCCATTCCGGCTTTTTCTTCCTGAGCCGGTCGCTCATGGCGCCCAGCCAGCGCAGATAGGCGAGGCGGCTTTCGGTGTCGCGAAATTCGGGCGCCGGCGGCGCCTGGCTGGCGATGGCTGAGCTCAGCGCCGTGCGAACCGAGTCAATCAGGGGTTCTTCGATCTGCGCGCCAGCCCAGGATTGCTCTGAAAAAAGGAGCGCTCCCCCCAGAACGGAAAAGGACTGCAGGCACTTTCTTCTTGAGATTCCGGCAGCTGACGGGAGGGCCGCGACCGCAGGTGTCTGTGGCGACAGGAAGACGTGGGACGGCCGCATTGCGCTCAGAGGGCCAGTTTTCCCTTGAGGAAAGTGAAGGCGTCGGCAACATCGATCTTGCTCGACGCGGCATCGCGGCGGTGCTGGTATTCCAGCTGGCCGTCTTTCAGGCCGCGGTCGCCGATGGTGACGCGGTGCGGCACCCCGATGAGCTCCCAGTCGGCAAACATGGCGCCGGGCCGTTCGCCCCGGTCGTCCAGGATCACGTCCACGCCGGCCGCGACCAGTTCGTCATGCAGCTTTTCTGCCGCCGCTTTCACCTCGGGAAAGCGGTCCGGGCTGATGGGGCAGAGCACCACGGTAAAGGGTGCAATCGCGTCCGGCCAGATGATGCCGCGTTCGTCATGGTTCTGCTCGATGGCGGCGGCCGGCAGGCGTGTGATGCCGATGCCGTAGCAGCCCATTTCGAGGAATTGCGGCTTGCCGTTTTCGTCGAGAAAGGTTGCGTTCATCGCCTGGCTGTATTTGGTGCCGAGGTAGAACACATGGCCCACTTCGATGCCGCGTTCAATCGCCAGCGCGCCCTGGCCGTCGGGCGAGGCGTCACCGGCCACCACATTGCGGATGTCGGCGATCAGGTCGGGCTCGGGCAGGTCCCGGCCCCAGTTCACGCCGGTGATGTGGAAGTCTGCCTCGTTGGCGCCGCAGATCCAGTCGCTCATCACCGCCACCTCCCGGTCGGCCACGATGTTGAGCGGCTTCTTCAAGCCCACCGGTCCGAGGTAACCCGGCTTGCAGCCAAAGTGCTCGTCAATCTCTTCTCCGGTGGCAAAACGGAAGCCTGCACTGAGTCCCGGCAACTTGCCAAGCTTGACCTCGTTCATGTCGTGGTCGCCGCGCAGCAGCAGCAGCCAGACCTGGGTCTTGACCACTTCATCGTAGTCGTTGAGTTCATCGGTGGCCAGCACCAGCGACTTGACGGTGCGTGTCAGCGGCAGCCCCAGCAGTTCGGCCACGTCGGCGCAGGTGGCCTTGCCCGGCGTGGGTGTCCGGGCCATGTCCTGCGCCGGATCGGGGCGTGCCGCCTGGGGTGCCAGTGCCTCGGCTTTTTCCATGTTGGCGGCGTAGTCGCTGTCCGGGCAGTAGACGATGGCGTCTTCGCCGGTCGCGGCAATCACCTGGAACTCTTCACTGAGGTCGCCGCCAATCGCGCCGCTGTCGGCCGCGACGGCCCGGTAGGTCAGGCCGAAGCGGTCAAAAATCCGGCGGTAGGCCTGCGCCATGACCTGGTAGCTGGCTTTGGCGGCGGTCTGGTCGCGGTCAAAGCTGTAGGCGTCCTTCATGACGAACTCACGCCCACGCATCAGGCCAAAGCGCGGCCGGCGTTCGTCGCGGAATTTGGTCTGGATCTGGTACAGGTTTTTCGGCAGCTGCTTGTAGCTCTTGATGTCCTGGCGCATCACGTCGGTCACGACCTCTTCGCTGGTCGGCTGCACCACAAAGTCGCGGCCATGGCGGTCCTTGATGCGCAGCAGCTCCGGCCCCATGGCGGCAAACCGGCCGGTTTCCTGCCAGAGCTCGGCCGGCTGGATCACTGGCATGCTCATTTCAACGGCGCCGGCGCGGTTCATCTCCTCGCGCACGATGGCTTCCACCTTGCGGATGACGCGCAGGCCCATGGGCATGTAGTTGTAGATGCCGGCGCCCAGTTTCTTGATCATGCCGGCGCGCATCATCAGCTGGTGGCTCACCACCTCGGCGTCGGCGGGCGCTTCCTTGAGGGTGGAAATGAAGAACTGGGAGGCTTTCATGGACGGTTTTTCCGGGCTTCGTGAGGTTTTTGGGACTGCCGCCCCGGCGTGCGCTTGGCTCTGAGCATTCTGCTGTGCATAATGGACTCAGTTTAAAAAATTGAGGTTTGATTATGCTTGACCGGGACGGCTTTCGGCCCAACGTCGGCATCATCTTGCTCAACCAGAGAAGTCAGGTATTTTGGGGCAAGCGTATCCGTACCCACTCGTGGCAGTTCCCGCAGGGTGGCATTGATCGGGGCGAAAATCCCGAGCAGGCCATGTTCCGCGAACTGCACGAAGAAGTGGGGCTGATGCCGCAACATGTGCAGTTGCTTGCCCGGACCCGGGACTGGTTGCGCTATGAGGTGCCTGACCGGTTTATCCGCCGCGATGCGCGCGGACATTACAAAGGCCAGAAACAGATCTGGTTTCTCCTGCAACTGGTCGGTCACGACTGGGACCTGAACCTGCGCGCGACCGACCATCCGGAGTTCGACGCCTGGCGCTGGAACGACTACTGGGTCCCGCTGGATGTGGTCGTTGAATTCAAGCGAGGCGTCTATGAAATGGCGCTGACCGAACTGTCGCGTTTTGTACCGCGTTTTGAAAATCGCTTCGAGCCGCGGCCCGACCACCGGAACCGCTATCTGCGTGGCGGCATGCGTCACCGCGATCCAGCCGATGCCGGTCCGGGCGAGCCGGGGCTGCAGGGGCTACGCGGTGCCGGTTCGCCCGGCGCATCGTTCGAATTGCCTCCCGGCGCAACGTTCGAGCCCGATCCCCAAACCAGCTTCATGGCCGCTTCCAGAAAAGACAAGCATGACATTTAAATCCTGGGGGGCGGCATGTTTGCTGGGCCTTTCCCTGACGGCTTGGGCGCAGCCTCATGTCAATACCGATCCCCTCGACTGGAAAGAAGGCGAGGTGCCAGCGCCACCAGCTTTCGACACGCGAAAACTTCTGACTTTTGAAGTGACGGGTTCCTCGCTGGTTTTTGGCGTGGATCCGGCCACCTTGCGCATATCGGACGACGGGATTGTCCGCTACGTGATGGTTGCCAGCAGTGCCAGCGGTGCGCGCAATGTGTTTTATGAAGGCCTGCGCTGCGTCAGCGGGGAGCTCAAGACCTACGCCCGCTACACCCCGGAAGGCGCCTGGGTCAAGGTGGACCAGCCGCAGTGGCGCTCGCTTTTCGGCAGCCCGGCGACGCGGCACGCGCTGCAGCTGGCCAGGGCCGGGGCCTGCAACAACTCTGCGCCCCCGACCTCGGTCGAGGAAATGGTCCGCCTGCTCAAGACCCAGGGGCTCAGGCCGTAAGCACCAGGTTGGTCCGGTGAATCATTTCGGCTTCACCGGTGTAACCAAGCAGCTTTTCAAATTCTGAAGAGGGTTTGCGGCAGATCAGCCGGGCCTCCGCGCTGGAGTAGTTGGCCAACCCCCGGGCGACTTCGGTGCCGTCGCCGTCGCGGATGGCAATCACATCCCCCCGGGAAAATTCGCCCTGCACGGTGGTCATGCCGATGGGCAGCAGGCTTTTGCCCTCGTCGCGCACCTTGACGGCTGCGCCGGCGTCTACTGTCACGGCACCACGCAGCTGCAGGTGGTCGGCGATCCATTGCTTGCGGGCCTGGTTCTTCCCGGTCTGGGCAACCAGCAGCGTGCCGATGGCCTCACCTTGCGTCAGGCGGATCAGGGCATTCGGTTCACGGCCCCAGGCAATCACGGTGGAGGCGCCAGAGCCAGCGGCACGTTTGGCCGCCAGGATTTTCGTGATCATGCCGCCCTTGCCGATGCTGGAGCCGGCGCCGCCCGCCATGGCTTCCAGCGCCGGGTCACCGGCATGGGCCTCATGGACAAACCGCGCCGAGGCATCCTTGCGCGGGTCGGCGGTGTACAGGCCCTTCTGGTCCGTCAGAATGACCAGCACGTCCGCGTCCACGAGGTTGGCCACCAGCGCGCCCAGGGTGTCGTTGTCGCCGAACTTGATCTCGTCGTTGACCACGGTGTCGTTTTCATTGATCACCGGCACCACACCGAGCTGCAGCAAGGTCAGCAGGGTGGAGCGGGCATTGAGATACCGTTCGCGGTCGGCGAGGTCGGCATGGGTGAGCAGCACCTGGGCACTGCCGACGCCGTTTTCGCGCAGCTGGCTTTCGTAGACCTGCACCAGACCCATCTGGCCGACCGCAGCAGCCGCCTGCAGTTCATGGATGGCCTTGGGGCGCGTCGCCCAGCCCAGCCGTTTCATGCCTTCGGCGATGGCGCCGCTGCTCACCATGATGACTTCACGACCGCTTTTGACCAGCACGGCGAGCTGCTGGCACCACTGCCCGATGGCCTGCGCATCCAGCCCCCGGCCTTCGTCGGTGACCAGGCTGGAGCCGACCTTGACGACGATGCGTCTGGCGTTGAGGAGGACGGTGGACGCTGTTTTTTCCTGCATGTTCAGGGTATTTTAGTGCTCCAGCCCAAGGTGGCTGGACGCGAGTAGCTACTGTTTATGTAGCGCGGCAAAAGGGCGGCTGCGGGCGTTTCAGCCGGCCACCGGGGGCTCTGCCGGCAACTCTGCAAAACGCGGGTCGACCTCTTCCGGCTCCTGCTCGCTTTTCTGCACCGACTTGACATGCTGGTAAATCGTCTTGACCAGCTGCTCGCAGCCCTCGCGTGTCAGGGCCGAGATCTCGAAGACCGGACCCTTGAACTTGAAGCGCTTGACAAAGTCCTTGACCAGCGCGGCGCGCTTGTCCGCATCCACCATGTCGAGCTTGTTGAGCACGAGCCAGCGCGGCTTGTTGTACAGCGCCGCATCGTATTTCTTGAGTTCGCCCACAATGGCCTTGGCCTGTGCCACCGGATCCACGCTGTCGTCAAACGGTGCCATGTCCACGATGTGCAGCAGCAGGCGGGTGCGCTGCAGGTGACGCAGGAACAGGTGGCCCAAGCCGGCACCTTCGGAGGCGCCCTCGATCAGGCCGGGCAAATCCGCAACGACAAAACTCTGTTCCGGGCCGACCCGCACCACGCCGAGGTTGGGGTGCAGGGTGGTAAAGGGGTAGTCGGCAATACGCGGTCTGGCGTTGGAGATGGCCGAAATGAAGGTGGACTTGCCCGCATTGGGCATGCCCAGCAGGCCGACGTCGGCCAGCACTTTCAGCTCCAGCTTGAGGCTTTTGTGTTCACCGGGCCAGCCTGGCGTCTTGCTGCGCGGCGCGCGGTTGGTCGAACTCTTGAAGCGAAGGTTGCCGAAGCCGCCGTCGCCGCCCTTGGCGATCAGCACTTCCTCGCCGGGGACCAGCAGTTCATAGAGAACCTCGCCGGTTTCGGCGTCGGTCAGGATGGTGCCTACCGGCATCTTGAGGATGATGTCGTCGCCCTTGGCGCCAAACATGTCCGAGCCCATGCCATGCTCGCCGTTGCGCGCATGGTGGCGGCGCGAAAACCGGAAATCCACCAAGGTGTTCAGGTTCACGTCCGCCAGGGCATACACATGCCCACCGCGCCCGCCGTCCCCCCCGTTGGGGCCACCGAATTCCTTGTACTTTTCATGGCGGAAGGAGACGCAGCCACTCCCGCCATCGCCGGCGGCGATGTCAATATAGGCTTCGTCGACAAATTTCATGATTTTGAAGGGGGGGCCGGCAGCAGGGGCTGCCTGTATCCTGAAGATAGTTTACAAAGATTGGAAAACAAGAGGAGCCAAAACAAAAAAGCCCCGACCAAGCGGGGCTTCGATGCCATCGAAGTGATCAGCTTACGCTGGAGTCACGTTGACGGTGTGCTTGTTCAGCGAGCCCTTGACAGCAAACGATACCGAACCGTCCACCAGTGCAAACAGGGTGTGGTCCTTGCCGATGCCGACATTGACGCCCGGATGGAACTTGGTGCCACGCTGGCGCACGATGATGCTGCCTGCGTTGATCACTTCGCCGCCAAACTTCTTGACGCCCAGCATCTTTGGCTTGGAATCGCGCCCGTTTCGCGTAGAGCCGCCGCCTTTTTTCTGTGCCATTTTTCAATACTCCTTGGTGCGTCGCTGCTTAACCGGCGATGACGCCGATTTGCAGTTCCGTGAAGTTCTGACGGTGACCTTGACGTTTTTGGTAGTGCTTGCGACGACGCATTTTGAAAATGCGCACTTTGTCGCCCCTGCCGTGAGACAGGACAGTTACCGTAACAGTAGCGCCGGACACCAAGGGCGTACCAACCGTGATTGTGCTGCCGCTTCCGACAGCCAATACCTGGTCAATAACGATCTCTTGGCCTACGTCCGCAGCAATCTGTTCTACTTTAATTTTTTCACCAGTGGCAACTTTGTATTGTTTGCCGCCGGTTTTTATGACCGCGTACATGTGAGACCTCGTATGTGAGTTCTGCGGACGAATTTCCACAGAGCCTTATATTCTAGCACGGGGCCATTATTTGTTGCAGGACCATCGGTTAGCCGCCGCCGGGTGTGCCGGCTGGGGTGCTTGCTTTCTATAATTCCTGAAAACTCATGTCTGGACCGTTTTGTCTGTAAATTCTTCTAGCACCGCCGCCGCACTGGCCCTGATTGCCGACGACATGCAGGCCATGGACGCCGTGATTGCACGCCGTCTGAGCACCGAGGTGCCCCTGGTCAGCCAGGTATCGCAGTACATCATCGCCGCCGGTGGCAAGCGCCTGCGCCCTGCGCTGCTGCTGCTGATGTGCGGCGCTTTGGGCTACCGGGGCGAGCAGCGTTTCAATCTGGCCGCTGTGGTGGAATTCATACATACGGCGACCTTGCTCCATGACGATGTGGTGGACGAGTCCGCCCTGCGCCGGGGCCGGGCCACCGCCAATGCTGCCTTTGGCAACCCGGCCAGTGTTCTGGTGGGGGATTTTCTGTATTCCAGGGCCTTCCAGATGATGGTCGATGCTGGCGACATGCGCATCATGCAAACCCTGGCCGAGGCGACCAACATCATTGCCGAAGGCGAAGTGCTGCAATTGATGAACATGCACGATGCCGGCCTGTCCGAAGAGGGCTATCTGCGCGTGATCCGCTCCAAAACCGCCAAGCTGTTCGAGGCGAGTGCCCGGCTGGCTGCATTGCTGGCGCAGGCACCTGCTGACATAGAGCGTGCCTGCGCCGATTACGGACAGGCACTGGGAACCGCCTTTCAGGTGATTGACGATGTGCTGGACTATGACGGTGATGCCGAGGAAATGGGGAAAAACCTCGGGGACGACCTGCGCGAGGGCAAGGCGACCCTGCCGCTGATCATCGCCATGCAGCGCGGCACCGCGGATGAGCAGGCCACCATCCGGCAGGCCATCGAGACTGGCGGGACGGGTCAGCTGGCCGAAATTGTGGCCATTGTCCGAAAGACCGGTGCCCTGCAGGCGACCCGGGATGCCGCCGCGGCGGAGGCTCAACGCGCTGTCCAGGCACTCACGGCGCTTGGGGACAACCCCTACAGCGGGGCCTTGCTACAATTGGCTTCTCAGCTGCTGCAGCGTCGTTCCTGACGCTTGGTTCGGCACTTTTCGGGGTGTAGCTTAGCCTGGTAGAGCGCTACGTTCGGGACGTAGAGGCCGGAGGTTCGAATCCTCTCACCCCGACCATTCATGGTCCGCTCCCGCTCATCCCCTATTCCGTCCGCGGATGTCTGATCTTTGCTTTGTTCCAACACAGAGTCAGAGGCAGAACGCTTTTAGATTTACACCGCCAGATCTATCGGCGATGATGTCAATTTTGTCAATTCGGGCTGGATTCTAAAAACCATGGCAGCTGTCGATTCTGTAAGCAATGCACCCGCTGCGCTGGCATTGCCCGGCTTGGGCAGGGCGTTGGTTATTGCCGGCAAGCTGGGGCAGAAGGCTGCGGAGGACATCTTTCGCAAGGCCCAAAGCGGGCGTACCAGTTTTATTGCTGAATTGACGGGTTCCGGCGCGGTATCCCCGTCGGACCTCGCGCACACCATGTCCACCGCGTTTGCGGCCCCCCTTCTTGACCTGAACGCGATAGACACACAGCGCCTGCCCAAGGGTTTGCTGGACGCCAAAATCTGTCAGGCATACCGGATTGTGGTTCTCAGCAAGCGCAGCAACCGCCTGATCGTCGCGACGGCGGACCCGTCCGATCAGGAAGCTGCAGAAAAGATCAAGTTTTCCACCCAGATGGGGGTGGACTGGGTCATCGCCGAATACGACAAGCTGTCCAAGATGGTGGAGGCGTCTGCCACCACCGCGTCCGAAGCCATGGATAGCATCATTGGCGATGATTTTGAATTTGATGAATCCACCGCCGAAGCGGCCAGCGCGGACAGCAACGACACCGGTGTTTCGGAGGTCGAGGACGCGCCGGTCGTCAAGTTCCTGCACAAAATGCTGCTCGATGCATTCAGCATGCGGGCCTCGGATCTGCATTTCGAACCTTACGAGCACACCTACCGGGTGCGCTTCCGCATCGACGGCGAGTTGCGCGAGATTGCCTCGCCGCCTGTGGCCATCAAGGAGAAGCTGGCCTCGCGGATCAAGGTCATCTCGAAAATGGACATTTCGGAAAAACGGGTTCCTCAAGACGGGAAGATGAAGCTGAAAATCGGCCCCGACCGCGTGATCGATTTCCGGGTCAGTACCCTGCCCACCATGTTCGGTGAAAAGATCGTGATCCGTATCCTGGATCCGAGCAGCGCCAAACTCGGCATTGATGCGCTGGGTTACGAGCCCATTGAAAAGGAGCGCCTGCTCAAGGCTGTGCAGCGTCCCTACGGCATGGTGCTGGTGACCGGTCCGACCGGCTCCGGCAAAACCGTGTCCCTGTACACCTGCCTGAATATCCTGAACAAGCCGGGCGTGAACATCGCCACGGCCGAGGACCCGGCCGAGATCAACCTGCCTGGCGTCAACCAGGTCAGCATGAACGACAAGGCCGGCCTGACCTTTTCCGTGGCCCTGAAAGCCTTTTTGCGGCAGGATCCGGACATCATCATGGTCGGTGAGATCCGCGACCTGGAAACTGCCGAAATTTCCATCAAGGCGGCCCAGACCGGCCACCTGGTGCTGTCCACCCTGCATACCAACGATGCGCCGGCCACGTTGACCCGGCTGCGCAATATGGGCATTGCTCCCTTCAACATTGCATCGAGCGTCATCCTGATCACGGCCCAGCGTCTGGCGCGGCGTCTTTGCCCCAACTGCAAGGCGCCCGCCGATATCCCGCGCGAGACCCTGCTGGAAGCCGGATTCAAGGAGGAGGATGTGGACGGCTCCTGGACGCCTTACCGACCGGTCGGCTGCTCCATGTGCAACAACGGCTACAAGGGCCGGGTCGGGGTTTACCAGGTCATGCCCATCACCGAGGAACTCCAGCGCATCATCCTGCGCGATGGCAGCGCGCTCGAAATCGCTGCGCAGGCAGAGAGCGAAGGTGTCAAAAGTCTGCGCGGAGCGGGTCTGCACAAAGTCAAACTCGGCATGACCTCGCTCGAGGAAGTCCTGGCCTGCACCAATGTCTAGGCACTGGCTGTTGAACAGGCTGGTCGGTCGCGTCGCTGGACATGTCGAGTCCCCAACATCACTTCCTTACTGAAGAAGGCACCATGGCAACTGCAGCATCCAGAGACATCAAGGAATTTGTCTTCGAGTGGGAAGGCAAGGATCGCAATGGCAAGCAGGTGCGGGGTGAAACCCGGGCTGTGGGGGAAAACCAGGTCAAAGCCTCCTTGCGCCGGCAGGGAGTATTTCCGACCAAGATCAAGAAGCGCAGCATGCGTTCGGGCAAGTCCATCAAGCCCCGGGATATCGCCATTTTCACGCGTCAGCTGGCCACCATGATGAAGGCCGGCGTGCCGCTGCTGCAGGCTTTCGACATTGTCGGGCGCGGCAACCCCAATGCCAGCGTGACCAAACTGCTCAATGACGTGCGCACCGATGTGGAAACCGGGACGTCCCTGAGCGCCGCCTTCCGCAAGTACCCGCTGTACTTCAATGCGCTGTATTGCAATCTGGTGGAAGCCGGCGAGGCGGCGGGTATTCTGGAGGCCTTGTTGGACCGCCTCGCTGTCTATATGGAAAAAACCGAGGCCATCAAGTCGAAAATCAAGTCGGCACTGATGTACCCGACCTCGGTGGTGGTGGTGGCGTTTGTGGTGGTCGCCGTGATCATGATTTTCGTCATCCCCGCATTCAAGGAAGTGTTCTCCTCTTTTGGTGCGGATTTGCCGGCCCCGACCTTGTTTGTAATGGCGATCAGCGAGTTTTTTGTGGCTTACTGGTGGCTTATTTTTGGCAGCATAGGCGGGGGAGTCTACTTTTTCATGCAGGCCTGGAAACGCAACGAAAAAGTGCAGCGATTCATGGACCGGCTCTTGCTGAAAGTGCCGGTGTTTGGCGCCCTGATTGAAAAATCCTGCATCGCCCGCTGGACGCGCACGCTGTCGACCATGTTCGCCGCCGGTGTGCCGTTGGTGGAGGCGCTGGACTCGGTCGGTGGCGCCTCCGGCAACTCCCTTTACGAGGACGCCACCCGGAAGATCCAGCAGGAAGTCTCGACCGGCACCAGCCTGACGGCAGCCATGGGCAATGCCAACCTGTTTCCGACCATGGTGCTGCAGATGTGCGCCATCGGCGAGGAGTCGGGTTCCGTGGATCACATGCTTGGCAAAGCGGCAGACTTTTATGAGGCCGAAGTGGATGAAATGGTGGCGGGCCTGTCCAGCCTGATGGAACCCATCATCATCGTGTTCCTCGGTGGCCTGATCGGCGGGATTGTGGTGTCCATGTACCTGCCGATCTTCAAACTGGGTCAAGTGGTCTGATGCCCGGGCTTGCGCTCGGCTTGCCGGCCGAATTCAACGCCGCGCTGGCCGGTATCCTGGGGCTGCTGGTCGGCAGTTTCCTCAATGTGGTCATTTACCGCTTGCCGAAAATGATGGAGCGGCAGTGGGCGGCGGAATGCGCCGAGCTGGCCGGCAAGGTTGCAGACAGCGCCGAAAAATTCAATCTGATGGTGCCCCGTTCCCGCTGCTCAAGCTGCGGCCATGTGATTGCCTGGTACGAAAATATTCCCGTCCTGAGTTACCTTTTTCTGCGGGGGAAATGTTCTGTCTGTGGCACGAAATTCGGATGGCGCTATCCGCTGGTGGAGGCCGTCACGGGCGCCTTGTTCTTTTTTTGCGCCTGGCGCTGGGGCTTGACCGCCACCGGCCTGGCCTGGAGCGGTTTTGCCGCCACCTTGCTGGCACTGGCGCTGATTGACTGGGACACCACGCTGTTGCCGGACGACGTGACCCTGCCGCTGCTCTGGGCGGGGTTGATCGTCGCCGCGCTGGGCTGGAACCCGGCGGTGCAACTCATGGATGCCCTGTGGGGGACGGTGGCCGGTTATCTGTCCTTATGGCTGGTGTACTGGGCTTTCAAGCTGGCGACTGGCAAGGAAGGCATGGGTTACGGAGACTTCAAGCTTTTTGCGGCCCTGGGGGCCTGGTTCGGCTGGAGCGCGCTGGTGCCGATGATCCTGATGGCGTCGGTGATCGGTGCCCTGGTCGGCATCGCGTTGAAGTTCTCCAGCGGCTTGCGCGAAGGAGGGTATGTGCCCTTTGGTCCTTTCCTGGCAGGCGCGGGGTTGACGGCCATGGTGTTTGGTCCCCAGTCCATCCTGCGCTTCATCGGGTTGTAGCCTCATGCGGGCGTTACGCGTGGGCTTGACGGGCGGCATTGGCAGCGGAAAAAGCACGGTTGCCGCCATGCTGGCCGACTGCGGTGCGGCGGTGATTGATTCCGACGCCATCGCGCGCCAGGTCACGGCGCCCGGCGGCGTTGCCATGGACCGGCTTGCCAAGCAATTTGGTGCCCGCTTCATCACGCCGGAAGGGGGCTTGAACCGCGACGCGATGCGCGCGCTGGTTTTTGCGGATGCCGCGGCAAAAAAGCAACTGGAAGCCATTGTGCATCCGCTGGTCGGCGAAGAAACCGACCGTCAGGCAGCGCGGGCCGCCAGTGCCTGCATCGTGTTTGATGTTCCCCTGCTGGTCGAGTCAGGACGCTGGCGCCAGCGTGTGGACCAGGTGCTGGTGGTGGACTGCAGCGAGGCAACCCAGGTCAGCCGGGTGATGGCGCGTAACGGATGGACGCGTGAAGCGGTAGGACGTGTCATGGCCGGGCAGGCCAGCCGCGACCAGCGGCTCGCCGCCGCCGACATCTGTATTTACAACGATGCGCCCCTGTCACTGGCCGCGCTGGCGGTGATGGTTCAGCAACTGTCGCAGCGCTTCGGGCTATGATGGACGGACCACCAACCCGCTGAAAAAGATATATCGCAGTGATCCTTTACGAGTATCCCTTCAACGAACGCATTCGTACCTATTTGCGACTTGAGCATCTGTTTCACCGCTTGGGTGAACTGGCCGCGCGTGAACACCCGACCGACCACCATTACGCCATCACGACCATTTTCGAAATCATGGACGTGGCGGCCCGTGCCGACCTGAAGACCGATGTACTCAAGGACCTGGACCGGCAGAAACACACGCTCAACGGCTACCGCGGCAACCCGGCGATTTCCGAGGCGGTGCTGGATGAAGTCACCGGTCGGCTGGATGGTTGTTTTGCGGCCTTGAACAGCCTGCCCGGAAAAGCGGGGCAGTCCCTGACCGAAAACGACTGGCTCATGAGTATTCGCAGCCGCATCGGCATCCCCGGCGGAACCTGTGAATTCGATCTTCCCGCCTATTTCGCCTGGCAACACTTTGACGCACACCTGCGGCAGCAGGACTTGCAGCGCTGGATCGTCACGCTGGTGCCGCTGGCCGAGTCGGTCCGGATGTTGCTCAAGCTGTTGCGCGACTCCGGTCTGCCGCAAAAAGTCGTGGCGGCGGGCGGGCAGTACCAGCAAACCCTGCCGCAGGGACGTACCTTCCAGCTTCTGCGCCTGCTGATCGATCCGAGCCTGGGGCTGATTCCGGAGATCAGCGGCAACCGCCTGATGGTTTCCGTGCGCCTCATGCGCCATGAAAGTGACGACCGGCTGCACGCCTGCACCGACGACGCCGCGTTTGAACTGACGCTTTGTTCCTGAAACCGGCCTGTGGACGCAAGTCCTGCCCCCTGATTTCCAGCTTGAGTTCCCGATGATGAACCCAGACCAGCCCCCACCCAAAACAGTGGTCTGCCCCACCTGTGGCGGCCCCAGCATTTATGCGCCGGAAAACCGGTTCAGGCCTTTTTGCAGTGAGCGCTGCAAAAATATCGATCTGGGCGCCTGGGCCAGCGAGGGTTTTCGCATGCCGGCCGACGCACCGCCGGATGACCAGGTCTACGGCGACGCCAGATTGCAATAGGGCCTGTCATCGTGTAAAAACGGCAGGGCGGCAGAAAGCCAAGCCGTTAGTCAACGAGGAGGAGAGGGAGATGATTCAAGCATCATTGGCACACCGCGCGGCGGCCGTGTTGGCCGCGGCCCTGCTGATTGGCTTTGCGGCTGGCCCAAGCCTGGCGGCCAGCAAGAAGGCCCAGAAAAAGGCCAGTGCCCCACCGGGCAAAAGCGTCAAGTTCATGCCCGGCTCGCAGGAAACCGCCAGGGAGCGCTCTGCCAGGCTCAAGCGCGAATGCAAGGGCCGTGTCAACGCCGGGGCGTGTGAAGGTTATACCCAGTAAAGGCCGGCAGGCCTGAGGGTTCCACGACCTGCCGGTGACGGGCAGGCCTGCGGGTAAGTCTTTACTCGGCGGGCGTGCCCAGTACCTGCTGCAACTCGCCACTCTCGTACATCTCCATCATGATGTCCGAGCCGCCGACAAATTCGCCTTTCACATACAGCTGGGGAATGGTCGGCCAGTTGCTGTATTCCTTGATGCCGTGGCGGATCTCTTCGTCCTCGAGCACATTCACGGTGGCGGGCTTGGTCACGCCGCAGGCTTTGAGCACCTGGATCGCGCGTCCGGAAAAACCGCACATGGGGAACTGGGCCGTGCCTTTCATGAAAAGGACGACGTCGCTGGATTTGACGATCTGGTCAATGCGTTGCTGGGTATCGTTCATGAGGGGTCCTTTGGATGGGAATGTTGGGCGGCCGAAGGAAAGCCGGCCTTTGCTTTGCTCAAATAAATGGATGTCAAAAGCGGTAAATCAATGGGTGATTATCCCGCCGTTTGGCTGCCGGTGCCCGGAGCAGGGTCAGGCCAGCGCCCGCCCGAGCAGCGGGGGGTGCCCGCCAGGTCGGCCCGGCTTTGCACTTCGGCGAAGCCCCGCTGCTCAAGCAGCTCGCGCACCGCCCGGGCCTGGTCGTAGCCGTGCTCGAGCAGCAGCCAGCCTTGCGGCTGCAGGTAGGCCGGCGCCTGTTCGATGATCCGCCGGAGATCGTCCAGACCGTCTTTCCCGGCCGTCAGTGCCTGCACGGGTTCATGGCGCAAGGCGGGCAAATGCGGGTCGGCATCGGCCACATAGGGCGGATTGCTGACAATCAGGTGAAAGGGGGCACTTACATTTTCGAACCAGTTGCTTTGCAGGAAGTGAACTGGCAACTGGTGCTGTTGTGCGTTGGCAACCGCCACCGCCAGCGCATCGCTGCTGGCATCCACCGCTGTGACGTCGAGCGCGGGCCGGGTTTTCTTCAGTGCCAGGGCAATCGCGCCGCTGCCGGTGCCCAGGTCGAGCACCCGGGCGGACGCCGGCATGTGCGCTTGGGCCAGTTGTTGCAGGGCCCATTCCACCAGGGTTTCCGTGTCCGGACGCGGCACCAGCACGCGGCCATCAACCTGCAGTTCCAGCCCGAAAAATTCCTTGCTGCCGACGAGATAGGCCAGCGGTTCGCCGGCAGCGCGGCGCAGGCTGAGTTCGCGGAAACACTGGGCTGCCTCTGCCGGCAGGGGGGTCGTGTCATGCGTGAGCAGCCAGGCGCGGTCTGCGCCGGGTTTGCCGAGTGCGTGCAGCAGCAGCAACTGGGCGTCCAGCCGCTCCAGCCCGAGTGTCCGGGCGGCTGTCAATGCTTGCGCACAGGTGAGGGTGGTCACGGGAAGGGCGTCAGTTACGGTGAATAGCTATGAAAACAGGAGCTGATGGCGCTTGCCAATCAATGGCTGGAGGCCAATTTGGCATTAAACACGCAGCCTTCAGCCGTTGGACGAGGTTTCCAGCTCCGCCAGCAGTTCGGCGCCGCGTGCGACCTGCAGGGCGGTGACGACATCGTCCATGTCGCCTTCCATGATGGACAGCAGCTTGTACAGCGTCAGGTTGATGCGGTGGTCGGTCAGCCGCCCCTGCGGAAAGTTGTAGGTCCGGATGCGGTCGCTGCGATCACCACTTCCGATCAGGCCCTTGCGCATCGCCGCATCCTTGGCGGCGCGTTCGGAGCGGTCTTTTTCATGGATGCGGGCGGTCAGCACCTTCAGCGCCTGGGCCTTGTTGCCGTGCTGGCTGCGGCCCTCCTGGCACTCGGCGACGATGCCGGTCGGCAGGTGGGTGATGCGCACCGCCGAGTCGGTCTTGTTGATGTGCTGGCCGCCGGCACCGCTGGCGCGGTAGGTATCGATGCGCAGGTCGGCCGGGTTGATCTGGATGGCCACCGCCTCGTCGGGCTCGGGCAGCACCGCAACCGTGCAGGCGCTGGTGTGGATGCGGCCCTGGGTTTCGGTGGCCGGCACGCGCTGCACGCGGTGGCCACCGGACTCGAAACGCAGCTTGCCGTAAACGCCGACGCCCAGGGCATCGGGCGGGCCGTCCAGGCGCAGCACCACTTCCTTGTAGCCGCCGAGCTCGCTGACCGACTCGCTGATGATCTCGACGGCCCAGCGCTTGCGCTCGGCGTAACGCGTGTACATGCGAAACAGGTCGGCCGCGAACAGTGCGGACTCATCGCCGCCGGCGCCGGCGCGGATTTCGATGAACGCCGGTCGCGCATCGTCCGGGTCCTTGGGAATCAGCATCAGCTGCAGGGCTTCATCCAGCCGGGCGATGTCGGCCTGCGCGGCCGCGATCTCTTCTTCGGCCATGGCCGCCATCTCGGGGTCGTCCCTGGCTTCCGAGAGCATGGCCTGCGCGCTGGCCAGATCAGCCTCGCGCGCCGTCAGCTGCTGGTACTGTGTGACCACGATGCTGGCCTCGGCGTGTTCACGCGTCAGGTTGCGAAAACGCTCCATGTTGCTGACCACGTCGGCGGCCGACAGCAGGGCGTCGAGTTCGTGCAGGCGGAAAATCTGGCGGTCAAGGGTTTGGCGGAGAAAGGGTTTCATTGAAAGGCCGGGAGCAAAAACGTTCAGGAGACAGGCGGCCGGTGACTCGGCCCCGCGTTCAGCCCGATGCGCGGGCTGTGGATCGCGCGACAGTGGCGCTAACGCTCTTTCTGTTCCCGGGGCAGATTGCCGCGCAAAAACAGCCGCGAGACGGTTTGCGCCGTCGCTTCGCGGTTGTCCGCATTGCCGGCATGCAGTTCGGCGAGTGCGCCGTGCAGCATTTTCTGCGTCAGCCCGCGCGACAGCGCCTCGAGGACCGCATCGACAGGTTCGCCTTTGGCCAGCAGTTTTTTGGCGCGGGCAATTTCCAGCGCTCGCCATTCGTCGGCCTGGGCGTTGAGCTGCTGGATCAGCGGCACGGTGCGCCGTTGGTCCAGCCAGTGCATGAAGTTCTGCACACCGGCGTCGATGATGACTTCGGCCTCGGCCACCGCTGCCTGCCGGCTGTCCTTGCCGGTTTGCACCACGTGCGCCAGATCGTCGACGGTGTAGAGATAGATATCGGGCAGTTCCTTGACTTCCGGCTCGATGTCGCGCGGCACGGCCAGATCCACCATGAACATCGGGCGGTGCTTGCGCAGCTTGACGGCGCGCTCGACCGCGCCCAAGCCGATGATGGGCAGGGTGCTGGCGGTGCAGCTGATCACCGCGTCGAACTCGTGCAGGCGGTTCGGCAGGTCGGCCAGGCGCATGACCTCTGCGCCGAAGCGCCCGGCGAGCTTTTCGCCGCGCTCCAGGGTGCGGTTGGCCACCGTCATGGCTTTCGGGTTTTTGGCGGCAAAGTGGGTGGCGGCCAGGTCGATCATCTCGCCCGCGCCGACAAACAGCACCTTGATGTCGCTCAGATCCTCGAACAGCTGGCCGGCCAGGCGCACCGAGGCGGCCGCCAGGCTGATGCTGTGCGCGCCGATTTCGGTGCTGGTGCGGACTTCCTTGGCGACCGCGAACGAGCGCTGGAACAGCTGGTGCAGCGTGGTGCCCATGGCGCCGGCGTCTTCGGCGGCGCGCACGGCGTCCTTCATCTGGCCCAGGATCTGCGGCTCACCCAGCACCATGGAGTCCAGCCCGCTGGCGACGCGAAAGGCATGGCGCGCGGCGTGGTCGTTTTCCAGGGTGTAGGCGTGGGAGCGCAGCAGGGCCGGTGACACGCCGCCGCGGTGTGCCAGCCATTCGAGCGTGTGCTCGAGGTCGGACATGTCACCGGCGCAATAGATCTCGGTGCGGTTGCAGGTCGACAGCAGCGTGGCTTCGGGCTGGCGCGCCAGCGACTCGCGCAAGCCCCTCAAGGTGGGCTCGATCTGGTCGATGGCGAACGCAAACCGGCCGCGCAAATCGAGCGGTGCGGTGGTATGGTTGATGCCCAAGGTCCAGACTGACATGGCCCGATTATAAAATTGAAGGGGTGGCCGGACACGGACATTCTTTCAATGCCCTTGATACAGGGCAAGCCGGGGCGCCGATGGAGCGCTTGGTTCTTTCCCCTGACTTCTTTAAATCCCCCGGCATGACTGCACTCAACCTGATCAACCAGCTGCTCAATTTCATGGCCCCGGCTGCCTTTGTGGCGCTGTTCATGGTGCTGGCAGCCCATGTTTTTGCCGGATTTTTCAGGTCAAAAAGGCCACTGGCCCTTTCCCTGCCTAAGCAGATAGCTATTGTTTTTGTAGCGTCCCTGATGCTGCTGATGGCCGGGCTGGTCATTTTTGGCCGTGACGGCAAGATGGCCAGTTATGCCCTGCTGGCCGTGGGTGCCGCGACCTGCCAGTGGCTGTTGCTGCGCGGCTGGAAAGCCTGATCGTCCTGCTCAGGCGTCGGGGGGGAACAGATCGAGCCGGTCGGTGATGATGCCGTCGGTCCCCAGATCGAGCAGGCGCTGGGCCGCCCATTCGTCGTTGACGGTGTAACTCAGGCAGCGAAACCCGGCGCTTTTGGCCTGCAGCACGGTGGAGCTGTCCCACAGGGCCTGGTTGCAGACCAGCGCCGCGCAGTCCAGCGTCAGCGCTGTTTCCAGCCAGCCCTTCCACAAATGGTCGAGCAGCAGGCCACGCGGCAGTTGCGGTTGCGCGGCTTTGGCGGCTTCCAGCGCCTCGGGCTGAAAAGAAGTCAGCAGCGGCGGCACGGCGGTGCCTTCCCACAGACGGGCCGCGGCGTTGGCCACGACCGTGCCCGTCCGGGCCTCAAGGCCGGGGGTGGGCTTGATCTCGATATTCAGGAAATACCCGTTGCGCTGGCAATAACGTGCCAGGTTGTCCAGGCTGGCCAGCGGCTCGCCGGCATAGGCGCGCGAGTGCCAGCTGCCTGCGTCGAGCCGCGACAGCGCGCCCCAGGGCTGCTCGCCGCCGGTGCCCTGGCCGCTGGTCGTGCGTTCCAGCGTGGCGTCATGCATCAGGAAGGGCACGTCGTCAGCACTGAGCTTCACATCACATTCGAACATGCGGTAGCCGTGGCTGGCACCGAGCCTGCAGGCGGCCAGTGTGTTTTCCGGCGCCAGCTTGCCCGCACCGCGGTGGGCGATCCAGCGCGGATACGGCCAGGGTGTCAAAGCCGTTTGCCCGTTTCGGCGTCAAACCAGTGCAGCCGGTCGACGCGGGGGGCCACATGGATGGTGGCGCCGATCTCGGGCGTGGCCTGGCTTTCATCGGTGCGGACAATCAGGAATTCGTCGCCGAAACGGCAGTAAACCAGCCGCTCGGCACCCAGCATCTCCATCGTGTCGACCTGGACGGCCCAGCCGATGCTGCCGACCTGCAGGTGTTCGGGGCGGATGCCGAGGATGGTGCCGGGCCGGCCGCCGAAGTCGGCATTGGGCGCGTGTTTGAGCAGGTTCATCGGCGGTGAGCCCATGAAGCTGGCGACAAAGGTGGTGGCCGGACGGTTGTAGACCTCTTCGGGCGTGCCGAACTGCTCCATGCGGCCCGCGTTCATGACAATCATGCGCTGGGCCAGGGTCATGGCCTCGATCTGGTCGTGGGTGACGAACAGCGAGGTGATGCCGAGTTCGCGGTGCAGTTTCTGGATCTCCAGCCGGGTCTGCACGCGCAGCTTGGCGTCCAGGTTGGACAGCGGCTCGTCGAACAGGAAGACCTGTGGCTGGCGCACGATGGCGCGGCCCATGGCCACGCGCTGGCGCTGGCCGCCGGAGAGTTGGCGCGGCTTGCGGTCCAGCAGGTGGCCCAGCTCCAGGATGCCGGCGGCCTTGTCGACGCGCTGCTTGATCTCGGCCATCGGCATTTTCTTGATCTTGAGCCCGTACGCCATGTTGTCGAACACGCTCATGTGTGGGTAGAGCGCATAGTTCTGGAAGACCATGGCGATGTCGCGCTCGGCCGGTTCCAGCTCGTTGACCACGCGCCCGCCGATGGAGATCTCACCACCGGAGATTTCCTCCAGGCCGGCCACCATGCGCAGCAGGGTGGACTTGCCGCAGCCCGACGGCCCGACGATGACGATGAACTCGTGGTCGGCTATTGTCGCGTTGACGCCGTGGATGACCTGCAGTTCCTGCTTGCCCTTGCCGTACTTCTTGACGACGCCTTTGAGTTGAATTGAAGCCATTATTTTTCCGTATCCACAAGACCCTTGACGAACCACTTCTGCATCAGCATCACGACGATGGCCGGCGGCAGCATGGCCAGAATGGCCGTCGCCATCACCACGTTCCATTCGATGTACACCTCGCCGAAGATCAGGCGCTTGATGCCCATGACGATGGGGTACATCCTTTCATCGGTGGTGACCAGCAGCGGCCACAGGTACTGGTTCCAGCCGTAAATGAACTGGATCACGAACAGCGCGGCGATCGAGGTTTTCGACAGCGGCAGCAACACGTCCTTGAAAAAGCGCATCGGGCCGGCGCCGTCCATGCGTGCGGCTTCGACCAGCTCATCGGGCACGGTCAGGAAAAACTGCCGGAACAGGAACGTGGCCGTGGCCGAGGCGATCAACGGCACCGTCAGGCCCGCCATGCTGTTGAGCATGCCCAGGTTGGACACCACCTCGTAAGTCGGGCCGATGCGCACCTCGACCGGCAGCATCAGCGTGACGAACACCATCCAGAACACCAGGTTCTTGAAGGGAAAGCGGAAGTACACGATGGCAAAGGCCGAGAGCAGTGAAATCGCGATCTTGCCGATGGCGATGATCAGCGCGCTGGACAGGCTGATCAGCATCATCGGCCCGGCCGCACCGATGCTGGCGCCGGCTTCGGTCTTGCCGCCGAATAGCGCCAGCCTGTAGCTTTCGATGAAATTGTTGCCCGGCAGCAGCGAGATCGGGTTGCTGGTCATGATCTGCGCGGCGGTTTGCGTGGAACCGATGAAGGTCACGTAGATCGGGAAAAACACGATCAGCACACCGAGAATCAGAATCAGGTGCGAGAAGAAATCGAGGATGGGGTTTTTCTGGATCATGGCTCAAGCCTCCGCAGGGCCGCGGGCCGCGAGCTGGATGAAGTGAGGAAGGTGGGCAGCATCAGTAGTTCACCTTCTTTTCGACAAACTTGAACTGGACCACCGTCAGCGTGATGACGATCACCATCAGCACCACCGATTGCGCGGCCGAGCCGTTGATGTCGAGCGCCTTGAAGCCGTCGTAATAGACCTTGTAGACCAGGATGGAGGTGTCCTTGCCGGGCCCGCCGTGCGTGGCCGCATCGACGATGGCGAAGGTGTCGAAGAAGGCGTAGACGATGTTGATGACCAGCAGGAAGAAGGTGGTCGGTGACAGCAGCGGGAACACGATGCTCCAGAAACGTTTCCACGGCGATGCGCCGTCGATGGTGGCGGCCTCGATCAGCGAATGCGGAATCGACTGCAGGCCCGCCAGGAAGAACAGGAAGTTGTAGGAAATCTGCTTCCAGACGGCGGCCATGACGATCAGCGCCATCGCGTGGTTGCCGTTGAGCACATGGTCCCACTCGAAGCCGACTTCGCGCAGGGCATAGGCCAGCACGCCGTAGGGCGAGGCGAACATCATCAGCCAGAGCACGCCGGCGACGACGGGCGCGGTGGCGTACGGCCAGATCAGCAGCGTTTTGTAGATGCCGGCGCCGCGCACCACGCGGTTGGCCATGACAGCCAGCAGCAGGGCGATGGTCAATCCCGATACTGCCACCAGGCCGGAGAAGATGGCGGTGGTGTAGAAGGACTCGAGGTAGGACGGATCGGCGAACAGGCGGCGGAAGTTTTCCAGGCCGACAAATTCGCTGGAGGAACCGAAGGCATCTTCGAGCAGCAGGCTCTGGTACAGCGCCTGACCGGCCGGCCAGAAAAAGAAAACCAGGATCACCGCCATCTGCGGTGCAATCAGCACCCAGGGCAGCCAGACTGATTTGAAAAGAACCCGTTTTTCCATGAGATGCTATAAAAATAATAGCCGCCGAATCCCGTAGAACGGGGTTTGGCAGCTATATTGGCTTGCAAGGGGCGGTGCGGACACCGCCCCGCCTGATCAGGACTTGTTGGCTTTCTGGAAGCGCTCGAGCTGCTCGTTGCCGCGCTTGACGGCCGTATCGAGCGCATCTTTCGGGGTTTTGCTGCCTTTCCAGACGCCTTCGAGTTCCTCATCAATGATAGTGCGAATCTGCACGAAGTTGCCCAGACGCACGCCGCGCGACTTGTCCGTGGTTTTGCGGATCATCTGGGTGACCGACACGTCGGTGCCCGGGTTTTTCTTGTAGAAGCCGGACTTGTCGGTCATCTCGAAGGATGCCTTGGTGACCGGCAGGTATCCGGTGCGCTGGTGGCTGGCTGCTGCCACTTCAGGTTTTGACAGGTAGCTGAAGAAGGAGGCGATGGCCTTGTATTCTTCTGGCTTCTTGCCCGACATGGCCCACAGGCTGGCGCCGCCGATCACGGTGTTCTGCGGTGCGCCCTGCACATCGGGGTAGTAGGGCAGGGTGCCGATGCCGTAACCAAACTTGCCGTTGCGCGTCACGCTGCCGTAGAGAGCGGACGAGCCGGTGGCCATCGCGCATTCGCCCGAGACAAAGGTCGCGTCAGCCGCGTTGTTGCGGCCCTTGTAGACGAACAGGCCGGTTTTGGCCATGTTGGCCAGGTTTTCGATGTGGCGCACATGCAGCGGGGTGTTGAAGGCCAGGCGTGTGTCCAGGCCGCCGAAACCGTTGTTCTTGGTTGCGTACAACACGTTGTGCCAGGCCGAGAAACTTTCCAGTTGCGTCCAGCTGATCCAGCTGGTGGTGAACGGGCACTTGTGGCCAGAGGCCTTGAGCTTGGCTGCGGCCAACGCCACTTCGGGCCAGGTGGTGGGTGGTTTCTCGGGGTCCAGGCCGGCGGCCTTGAACGCGTCCTTGTTGTAGTGGAACACCGGTGTCGAGCTGTTGAAGGGGAAGCTCAGCATCTGGCCGTTGGGCGCCGTGTAGTAACCGGCGACCGCAGGCACGTAGGCGCCCGGATCGAAAGGCAGGCCGGACTGTTTCATGACTTCGCCGACCGGCTTGATCGCGCCCTTGGACGCCATCATGGTGGCTGTGCCGACCTCGAAGACCTGCAGGATGTGCGGCGCATTGCCGGCGCGGTAGGCGGCGATGGCGGCGGTCATGGACTCGTCGTAGCTGCCCTTGAAGGTGGGCGTGATCTTGTAGTCCTTCTGGCTGGCATTGAAGTCCTTGGCCAGGTCGTTGACCCACTCGCCGAGGGCGCCGCCCATGGAATGCCACCACTGGACTTCGGTTTGTGCCTGGCTGGCAAGCGGAAGGCAAAAAGCGCAGGCAGCAAGGGTCGCCGCCGAAAAACGGTGCTTCATGAAAACTCCTGAGTTGGGGTAACGTTCAGTGTACGAACTGATTGTGACAAGGTCATTTAAACGGCCCCATGGTGCTTTAACAAGCGGGATTTCCATGAGACCGGCGACGGTGTCAGGGTCTTGTTGCACTGCGGTAACATAGGTCCACAGCACGCAAGGCCGCTGAGCGCGGCGGAATTTCCTCCACGATGAACGCCCCTGACACCCTCCAAGACCTGACCGTTTTCGCTGCCGACGCGACACCCGACGCGGCGCATGGGCAAGCCCGCATCCGCGAGATTCCTTACAACTACACCTCGTTTTCCGACCGCGAAGTCGTGATCCGCCTGCTCGGCGAACGGGCCTGGGACCTGCTGAACCTGCTGCGCGACGAGCGCCGCACCGGCCGCTCGGCCCGCATGTTGTACGAGGTGCTCGGCGATGTCTGGGTGGTGCAGCGCAACCCCTATCTGCAGGACGACCTGCTGGACAATCCCAAGCGCCGCCGGATGCTGGTCGAGGCCCTGCAGCACCGTCTCTTCGAGGTCGAAAAACGCCGCACGCCCGAGGCGGACAGCCAGCGCGACGCCATTGTGGGCGAGTTGCTCGCAACCGCGCGCGCGGCCGTCAGCCGTTTTTCCACCTCGTTCGAGGACATGGCCGAACTGCGTCGCCGGACCGCGCGCCGGCTGGGCAAGTTCACGCTCAAGGACAACATCAAGTTCGACGGCCTGTCGCGTGTCTCGCATGTGACCGATGCCACCGACTGGCGCGTTGAATTCCCGTTTGTCGTGCTGACGCCGGACACCGAAGTCGAGATGGCCGGCCTGGTCAAGGGCTGCATCGAACTCGGGCTGACCATCATCCCGCGCGGCGGCGGCACCGGCTACACCGGCGGCGCGATTCCGCTGAGCTGGAAGTCGGCCGTCATCAACACCGAAAAACTCGAGGCCATGACCGAGGTCGAGCGGGTGGCGCTGCCCGGACTGGACCAGCCCGTGGCCACCGTCTGGACCGAAGCCGGCGTGGTCACGCAGCGCGTGGCCGATGCGGCCGAACGCGGTGGTTATGTCTTTGCGGTGGACCCGACCTCGGCCGAAGCCTCCTGCATAGGCGGCAACATCGCGATGAATGCCGGTGGCAAAAAAGCCGTGCTCTGGGGCACGGCGCTGGACAACCTGGCCTCCTGGCGCATGGTCACGCCCGAGGCGCAGTGGCTGGAAGTCACCCGCCTGAACCACAACCTCGGCAAGATCCACGACGCCGAGATGGCCAGCTTCGAGCTGAAATATTTCGAGGCTGACGGCAAAACGCCGGTGCGCACCGAGCGCCTCGACATCCCCGGCAAGACCTTCCGCAAGGAAGGCCTGGGCAAGGACGTGACCGACAAGTTCCTCAGCGGCCTGCCCGGCATCCAGAAAGAAGGCTGCGACGGCCTGATCACCAGCGCGCGCTGGATCGTGCACCGCATGCCGGCGCACACACGCACCGTCTGCCTGGAGTTTTTCGGCAATGCCAGGGACGCGGTTCCCAGCATCGTCGAGATCAAGGACTTCATGTTCGCCGAGCAAAAGCGCGGCGGCGCCATCCTGGCCGGTTTGGAGCACCTGGACGACCGCTACCTGAAGGCGGTCGGTTATGCGACCAAGTCCAAGACCCATGGCGGCCTGCCCAAGATGGTGTTGTTCGGCGACATTGCCGGCGACGACGCCGACGTGGTGGCCCGCGCGACCTCGGAAGTCGTGCGCATCGCCAATTCGCGCCGCGGCGAGGGTTTCATCGCCATCAGCCCCGATGCCCGCAAGAAATTCTGGCTGGACCGCAAGCGCACCGCCGCCATTTCGCGCCACACCAACGCCTTCAAGATCAACGAGGACGTGGTGATCCCGCTGCCGCGCATGGCCGAATACACCGACGGCATTGAACGCATCAACATCGAACTGAGCCTGGCCAACAAGGTCCGGCTGTGTGATGCGCTCGAGGCCTTTTTCCTCAAGGGCAAGCTCCCCCTGGGCAAGTCGGACGACGCCGGCGAGATCCCCTCGGCCGAGCTGCTGGAAGACCGCGTTGGCCAGGCCGTGGCGCTGATTGCCGAGGTGCGCGCCCTGTGGTCGGGCTGGCTGCGCGATGTGGAGGCGCTGTTCCCGCAACTGCAGGACCATTCGCTGCGCGCGAGCTGGAAAACCCAGCTGCGCGCGCCGCTGCAAGCGATTTTTTCGGGTGCGGCCTTTGCGCCCATCCTGGCGGAGTGCAGCACCATCCACAAGCAGGTGCTCAAGGGCCGCGTCTGGGCCGCCCTGCACATGCATGCCGGTGACGGCAATGTGCACACCAACCTGCCGGTCAACAGCGACGACTACGAGATGCTGCAGACCGCACACCATGCGGTGGCGCGCATCATGGTGCTGGCGCGTTCGCTGGACGGCGTGATCTCCGGTGAACACGGCATTGGCATCACCAAGCTGGAGTTCCTGACCGACGCCGAGCTCCAGCCTTTTGCCGATTACAAGACCCGGGTCGATCCCGAAGGGCGCTTCAACAAGGGTAAGTTGCTACGAAATCAGGAGCTGACTGCGACCGTGGCTACTGGGCAAAAGGCCAAAAAGACTGATGATTCTGCGCCGGAGAGCCTGCTGGCCGACCTGACCAACGCCTACACGCCCAGCTTCGGCCTGATGGGCCACGAGTCGCTGATCATGCAGCAGTCCGACATCGGTGCGATCGCCGACAGTGTCAAGGACTGCCTGCGCTGCGGCAAGTGCAAGCCGGTCTGCGCCACCCACGTGCCACGCGCCAACCTGCTGTACAGCCCGCGCAACAAGATCCTGGCGACCTCGCTGCTGGTCGAGGCCTTCCTCTACGAAGAGCAGACGCGGCGCGGCATCAGCATCAAGCACTGGGAAGAGTTCGAGGACGTGGCCGACCACTGCACGGTCTGCCACAAGTGCCTGAGCCCGTGTCCGGTGGACATCGACTTCGGCGAGGTGTCCATGAACATGCGCAACCTGCTGCGCAAGATGGGCCAGAAGTCCTTCCGGCCCGGCAATGCCGCCGCCATGTTCTTCCTCAACGCCACCAGCCCGCAGACCATTAAGTTCATGCGCAGCGCGATGGTGGACGTCGGCTTCAAGGCCCAGCGCGTGGCCAACGAGCTGCTCAAGCGCCTGGCGCGCAAACAGACCGCCAGGCCGCGGGCGACCGTGGGCCCGGCGCCGGTCAAGGAACAGGTGATCCACTTCATCAACAAGAAGATGCCGGGCGGCCTGCCCAAGAAAACCGCTCGTGCGCTGCTGGACATCGAGGACAAGGATTACGTCCCCATCATCCGCGATCCAAAAACCACCACGGCCGAAACCGAGGCGGTGTTTTATTTCCCCGGTTGCGGCTCGGAGCGCCTGTTTTCGCAGGTTGGCCTCGCGACCCAGGCCATGCTCTGGCATGCCGGCGTGCAGACCGTTCTGCCGCCCGGTTACCTGTGCTGCGGTTACCCGCAGCGTGGCAGCGGCCAGTTCGACAAGGCCGAGAAAATCATCACCGACAACCGGGTGCTGTTCCACCGCGTGGCCAACACGCTGAACTACCTCGACATCAAGACCGTGGTGGTCAGTTGCGGCACCTGCTACGACCAGCTGCAGGGGTATGAGTTCGACAAGATCTTCCCGGGCTGCCGCATCATCGACATCCACGAGTACCTGCTCGAAAAAGGCATCACGCTGCGCACCGACCAGCCGGGCCAGGGTTATCTGTACCACGACCCCTGCCACAGCCCGATGAAGCTGCAGGAGCCGATGAAAACCGTCAAGGCCCTGCTCGGCGACCAGGTGCTCAAGTCCGAGCGCTGCTGCGGCGAGTCCGGCACGCTGGGCGTGACACGCCCCGACATCTCTACCCAGATCCGCTTTCGCAAGGAAGAAGAGCTGCGCAGGGACGAAGCCAAACTGCGTGCCAGCGGCGCCGTGGCCGACACCGGCAACGTCAAGATCCTGACCAGCTGCCCGAGCTGCCTGCAGGGGCTGACCCGGTACGGCGACGACCTGCAAAACGGCTTGCTCGAGGCCGACTACATCGTGGTGGAAATGGCCAACCAGATTCTCGGCAAGCAATGGCTGCCCGGCTATGTCGAGGCGGCCAACAACGGCGGCATTGAACGCGTGCTGGTCTGATTCACCGAAGGAAAAATTCATGGCAGGCCTGACCCCGGACACCCCCACCCCCACCGCGCTGACCGTGCACGCCCAGTCGCGGGTGCTCGAGATTGCCTTTTCGGACGGCACCGCGTTCAGGATTCCGTTCGAACTGATGCGTGTTTATTCGCCCTCGGCCGAAGTCCAGGGCCACGGCCCTGGCCAGGAAGTGCTGCAGACCGGCAAACGCGAGGTCACGGTGGTCGAACTCGAACCCATCGGCAACTATGCGGTCAAGCCGGTGTTTTCGGACGGCCATGAGAGCGGCATTTTTTCCTGGGACTACCTTTATTTTCTGGGCTCGGAGCAGGCGCGTTTGTGGACCGATTACCTGCAGCGCCTGGAGGCAGCCGGCATGCAGCGCGATGCGCCCATGGTCGCGGCGGGCGGCCATGCCTGCGGCAGCCATTGATGGTTGATGCGGGAAAACCCTCGTTTGCTATATTTTTCATAGCTGACGGCGCCCGGCGTTTGGGCGCAGCTGTTGTTTTTCAACATAAATCCGCGGCAATGTCCCAATCAGGGGCAGGGTTGTCGCTTGAATTGCCGGCATTCACCCCTAGCATTGACTTATGAGCAGCACCCATTTCGGATTTGAGTCGGTTGACGAAAAGGACAAGGCACGCCGCGTGCGTGGCGTGTTCGATTCCGTGGCGCCGAAATACGACGTGATGAACGACCTGATGTCCATGGGGCTGCACCGGGTCTGGAAGGCCTACACCGTGATGGTGGCCGATGTCCGGGAGGGCCAGTATGTGCTGGACATCGCCGGCGGCACTGGCGACCTGGCCCTGGCGTTCGCCCCCAAGGTGGGCAGCACCGGCTGCGTGGTGCACACCGATATCAATGAGGCCATGCTGCGCGAAGGCCGCAACCGCATGCTGGATGCCGGCAAGGTGTTGCCGACCACCGTGTGTGATGCCGAACACCTGCCTTTTGCCGATGCCCGTTTCGATCTGGTGACGGTGGCCTTCGGTTTGCGCAACATGACGCACAAGGACGAGGCGATCAGGGAGATGAACCGCGTGCTCAAGCCGGGCGGCAAGCTGCTGGTGCTGGAATTCTCCAAAATTGCCAAGCCGCTGGAAAAGGCCTACGACTGGTATTCCTTCAAGGTCTTGCCCCGTCTGGGCAAGCTGGTGGCCAACGACGACTCGAGTTACCGCTATCTGGCGGAGTCCATCCGCATGCATCCCAGCCAGGAAGAGCTAAAGGCCCTGATGCATAAAGGTGGTTTCGGCCATGTGGACTATCACAACCTCACCGGCGGGGTAGTGGCATTGCATGTTGGAATCAAGTGTTGAAATATTTAATCAGAGGAGACGGTATGAAACTTTGGTCTGCGATTCTGGCGGCTGTCCTGGCCACCACCATGCTCCTGGCGTACGCGCCTGCGGAAGCCAAACGCATGGGCGGCGGCGGCTCCGTTGGACGGCAATCGTCCAACGTGACGCAGCGCCAGGCGACACCGCCGGCCGCGCCGGCCAACACCGGGGCCGCTGCAGCAGCGCCCAAGAAGCCTTGGGGCGCGATGCTGGGCGGGCTGGCCGCGGGTCTGGGTCTGGCTTGGCTGGCTTCCTCGCTCGGTCTGGGCGGCGCTTTTGGGCAGATCATCATGTTTGCCTTGCTCGCCATGCTGGTGATGGTGGCCGTCGGCTTCATCATGCGCAGGCTCAAGGCCAACAGCGGCCAGGGCGCGACGCCTTATGCCATGCAGGGAGCAGGTAATGCGGCCACGCCGCGCAACTACAGTCCCGAAAATGTCGGCAACGACGCGTCGGCCCGACCTTGGGAGCGTGGCAGCATGGCGTTTGAGGCCAACAAGGCCGGCGCGAGCGCCGCTGCTGGCGGCTCGATGATCGGTTCCTCCCTCGGCGGTTCGCAGTCCTGGGGTGTCCCCGCCGGTTTTGATGCCGAAGGTTTCCTCAAGGCCTGCAAGGCCAACTTCGTGACCCTGCAGGATGCCTGGGACCGCTCCGATGTCAACAGCCTGCGCGCGATGATGACCGACGAAATGCTCGAGCAGATCAAGGCGCAGCTGGCCGACCGTGAATCGCACACCGGCGGCGTGGCCAACAAGACCGACGTGGTCATGCTTGATGCGCAGTTGCTGGGCATTGAAGAGCTCAGTGATGTCTACTTGGCCAGCGTGGAGTTCTCCGGCATGATCCGTGAAGACGCTTCGGCGGGCCCCAGCCCTTTCCGCGAAGTCTGGAACATGACCAAGCCGCGCAACGGTGGTGGCTGGCTTGTCGCCGGCGTCCAAGCCTTGCAATAAGCTGCGAGCGCAAAAGACTGTCTTTACAAGCAGGGGCCGCGGAACCGGCTTCGCCGGGTCGCAGGCGCAGCGGCCCCCTCGGGGGGCAGGGAGCTACACGAAGTGAGCGACCGTGGGGGCCATATTTATGCTGCAAAATCGGGGACGTATGAATAACACGTCCCCTTTTTCTTTTCTGCAGTCCCTGGCCACCCGTTTTCAGCCCCCCGCCTGGGCGGTTGATGAAGGGCAACAGAAGCTGGTGCTGTTGCTCAACCATGTCCTGATGCAGGAAAAGGAAGCGCAGAACCGTCTTTTGCGCAAAAAGGGCAGCGTGGTCCATGTCCGCTGGGGTGTGTTTGCGCTGGATTTGCTGATCACCCCCGCGGGGCTCGTGGACCGTGCGCCGGCCACGGCCAGGCCGGATCTGTTGCTGGCGGTGGCGGCAGAGTCCCCGGGCGTGGTGCTGCAGTCCGTGCTGGCAGGCAAAGCGCCGCCGGTCAAGATTGAGGGCGATGTCCAGCTTGCCTCCGAACTCGGCTGGCTGGCGGACAACCTGCGCTGGGATGTGGAGGAAGACCTGTCGCGCCTGATCGGCGATGTGCCGGCCCATACGCTTGGCAGTGCGGCGCGCCAGGGCCTGGCGGGCTTGCGGCAGTTTCTGGCCCAGGCACCGCGACCGTCTTCGTCCGCCTCACCGGTGCAGCCCGGTGTTTCGCCGCTGACGGAGCCTCCGAAAGCTCCCGCATGAGCCGCCTGTTCAGGGGCGTTTTCATTGTCTGGACGGTGCTGCGCTTCGGCCTCGACGAGCTGGTGCTTTCCAGTTTCAGCAGGCCCTGGGTAAGGAGGCTGACGCGTATTGTGTCGCTGGGCCGGAACCTGAAAGCGCCCCGCGGCGAGCGCCTGCGCGAAGCCCTTGAAAGCCTGGGACCGATTTTTGTCAAGTTCGGCCAGGTCATGTCGACCCGCCGCGACCTGCTGCCGCTGGACATCGCCAACGAGTTGGCCCGGCTACAGGACCGGGTCCCGCCGTTCGACTCGGATGTGGCTATTGCCATCATTGAAAAGGCCTTCGGCCGGTCCATCAACCAGATTTTTGCGACCTTCGAGCGCCAGCCTGTCGCCAGCGCCTCGATTGCGCAGGTTCACTTCGCCACGCTGCCCGGTGGCCGTGAGGTAGCGGTCAAGGTGCTGCGTCCCAACATGCTGCCCGCGATCGAAAAAGACCTGGCGCTGATGCACATGATGGCCGGCTGGGTCGAAGGCCTGTCGGCCGACGGCAAGCGCCTGAAGCCGCGTGAAGTGGTGGGCGAGTTCGACAAGTACCTGCACGACGAGCTCGACCTGCTGCGCGAAGCCGCCAATGCGGCCCAGCTGCGCCGCAACATGCAGGACCTGCACCTGGTGCTGATTCCGGAAATGGTCTGGGATTTCTGCATGCCCGACGTGATGGTGATGCAGCGCATGGACGGCGTGCCCATCAGCCAGGTGCAGCGCCTGCGGGACGCCGGCGTGGACATGAAAAAGCTGGCGCGAGACGGTGTCACCATCTTTTTCACCCAGGTCTTCCGGGACGGTTTTTTTCATGCCGACATGCACCCCGGCAACATCCAGGTCAGCCTGGATCCCGCGACCTTCGGTCGCTACATCTCGCTGGACTTCGGCATCGTCGGCACGCTCACCGAGGTCGACAAGGAATACCTGGCACAAAATTTCAGCGCCTTTTTCCAGCGTGACTACAAACGGGTGGCCGAGTTGCACATCGAATCGGGCTGGGTGCCGCCGCAGACACGGGTCGATGAACTGGAGTCGGCCATACGCGCCTGCTGCGAACCCTATTTCGACCGGCCGCTCAAGGAGATTTCGCTCGGCATGGTGTTGATGCGCCTGTTCCAGACCTCGCGCCGTTTCCACGTGGAGATCCAGCCGCAGCTGGTGCTGCTGCAGAAAACCCTGCTCAACATCGAGGGCCTGGGCCGGGAACTCGACCCCGACCTGGACCTGTGGAGCACGGCCAAGCCCTTTCTGGAGACCTGGATGCTGGAGCAGGTCGGGCCGGAAAAATTGCTGGAGCAACTCAAGGCCGAGGCGCCGACCTACGCCAAGCTGCTGCCCGGCCTGCCGCGCCTGTTGCAGCAATACCTCAAGGGCCAGAGCGGTGGAAACCGCCAGGAGCTTCAGGCGCTGCTGCAGGAGCAGCGGCGCACCAACAAACTGCTGCAAAGCCTGATTTATGGGGGTCTGGGTTTTGCTTTGGGCCTGCTGGCCATGCAAATTCTGCTGAGAATCCGGCTTTTTTGAGCCGGAAAATCTGGTGATAATCACGCATTCCTGAGGAGATCGCCGTGCTCTTGACCCTGGTCTTTGTCTATCTTCTGATCACCATCATCATCGGCCTGTACGCCGCCCGGCGCGTTAAAAACACCGCCGACTACGCGATCGCGGGGCGCAACCTGCCGCTGATCATGATTGTGACAACAACATTTGCGACCTGGTTCGGCTCGGAAACCGTGCTGGGCATTCCGGCGAAGTTCGTCAGCAGCGGCCTGAACGGCGTGGTGGAAGACCCCTTTGGCGCCGGTACCTGCCTGATCCTGGTGGGCCTGTTTTTTGCAGGCAAGCTCTACAAGATGTCCCTGCTGACCATCAGCGACTACTACCGCGAGCGCTACGGCCGCACCATCGAAGTGGTGTGCTCCATCATCATCATGATCAGCTACCTCGGCTGGGTGGCGGCCCAGATCACGGCGCTCGGGCTGGTGTTCAACCTCCTGTCGGGCGGCGCCATCAGCATGACGGCCGGCATGATCATTGGCACGGCCTCGGTGCTGGCCTACACCCTGTTCGGCGGCATGTGGTCGGTCGCGGTGACAGACTTCATCCAGATGATTGTGCTGGTCGCCGGCCTGGCCGTGCTGGCCATTTTTGCCGGCAACCTGGCCGGGGGCGCGGACAAGGTCGTTGCCCTGGCCACCAGCCAGGACCTGTTCAGGTTCTGGCCGGAACCAAACTTCAGGGACATGGTGTTTTTCTTTGCCGCGGCCATCACGATGATGTTTGGCTCGATTCCGCAGCAGGACGTGTTCCAGCGCGTGATGTCGGCGAACAGCCAGAGCGCGGCGACCAAGGGGCCGGTCATAGGCGGCATTTTCTACATCCTGTTTGCCTTCGTCCCGATGTTTCTCGTGGCCAGCGCGCTGATCATCATGCCCGAGCAGACGGACCTGCTGCTCAAGGAAGACCCGCAAAAAATCCTGCCGACACTGGTGCTCGAAAAAATGCCTTTCATCATGCAGGTGCTGTTTTTTGGCGCCTTGCTGTCGGCCATCAAGTCCACCGCGTCGGCGACCCTGCTGGCGCCCAGCGTGACTTTTGTGGAGAACATCTGGCGCCAGTTCAAGCCGCGCATGAGCGACAAACATGAACTCAAACTGATGCGGACCACCGTGCTGGTCTTCAGCGCCCTGGTACTGAGCTACGCCATCTTCATGCAGGGCACCTCGATTTACGACATGGTGTCGGGCGCCTACCAGGTGCCCCTGGTCGGCGCTTTTGTTCCGCTGGTGTTTGGGTTGTACTGGAAAAAGGCCAGTACCCAGGGCGCCATTTTCTCGGTGGTCGGCGGCATTGCGACCTGGCTGCTGTTTACCTTCAGTACCCTGGGGGAGCAATTCCCGGCCCAACTGGCGGGTGTCCTGGCCGCCACGCTGGGCATGCTCGTGGGCTCCCTGACGCCGCAGACGATTGAGAACAGTCGCGGCAGCCATCACCGGCTGTCCACCGAAGGCTGACCGGCGTCGCCAGGCGTGCCAGGCGCTCGCCCCGCGCGGTTTGGGGCGCCTGGGGCAACCGGATCCGCGCCGCAGCTGTGGCACCGGCTCCAGAAATCAGCAGCGCCTATAATTGAAGGTTTTGCATCCTGAGGGTCACTTCGGGACAGCACTTCCTCTGACAAAACCTCTGACACCATGCCAATCTACGCTTACAAATGCGAGTCCTGCGGGCATACCAAGGACGTTTTGCAAAAAATGTCCGATGCCCCGCTGACCGACTGCCCCCAGTGTGGCGCACCCGCGTTCAAGAAGCAGCTCACCGCGGCCGGCTTCCAACTCAAGGGCTCGGGCTGGTACGTGACTGATTTTCGCGGCGGTGGCGGCGCCACCGCGGTTCCACCCGTCAGCGGCGCGGAAGCCCCTGCTGCTGCTGCAGCAGCAGACAGCAAGCCCGCCGAGCCGGCAGGGAAAACTGCTCCTGCCCCTGCTGCCGCCCCCGCTCCCGCGCCGGTCCCTTCCGGCCCTGCCAAGGCGAGCTGATGGGCCCGATACGCCGATGGTTGCTGGCCGGGTTGCTGGTCCTGGTGCCGCTGGCGGTCACGGTCTGGCTGCTCAACTGGATCATCGGCACGCTGGACCAGACGCTGCAAATCCTTCCGGGAGACTGGCATCCGGACAAGTTGCTGGGTGTTCACATCCCGGGCTTCGGTGTCTTGCTGGCGCTGGCCATCGTGCTGTCGATAGGTGCCTTCGCCAGCAACTTCTTCGGAAGAATTTTAGTCAGCTGGTGGGATGCCCTGCTCAGCCGCATTCCCATCGTCCGGTCGATTTATTCCAGCGTCAAGCAGGTTTCCGACACCCTGTTCTCGGAAAACGGCAATGCATTTCGCAAGGCCTTGCTGGTGCAGTGGCCGCGCGAAGGCGTCTGGACCATCGCGTTCCAGACCGGCATACCGGGCGGCGATGTGGCCAACCACCTGCAGGGTGACTACCTGAGCGTGTATGTTCCGACGACCCCCAACCCCACTGGCGGCTATTTCATCATGCTGCCCAAGGCCGACTGCATTGAACTCCAAATGAGTGTGGATGAAGCCTTGACCTATGTGATTTCCATGGGTGTGGTGGTGCCCGGCAGCGCCGCCAGCTACAAGCCCAAGTAAACAAGTACCAGCCCTTCGGCGCGCAAGCGCTCTCAAGCAAAGCGATTTATCTATGACTTCCCAAATGCGTTCCCACTATTGCGGTCTGGTGACCGAAGCCCTGATGGGCCAGACTGTGAGCCTGTGCGGCTGGGTCAATCGCCGGCGCGACCACGGCGGCGTGATTTTCATCGACCTGCGTGACCGCGAGGGGTATGTGCAGGTGGTGTGTGATCCGGACCGCGCCGACATGTTCAAGACGGCCGAGGGCGTGCGCAATGAGTTCTGCGTGCAGATCAAGGGCCTGGTGCGCGCCCGCCCGGACGGCACGGTCAACGACGCGCTGAAAAGCGGCAAGATCGAAGTCTTGTGCCACGAGCTGACCGTGCTCAACCCCAGCGTGACGCCGCCATTCCAGCTCGATGATGACAACCTGTCGGAGACAACGCGTTTGACGCACCGCGTGCTGGATCTGCGCCGCCCCTACATGCAGAACAACCTGATGCTGCGTTACCGCGTGGCCATGGAAACGCGCAAGTTCCTCGATGCCAACGGCTTCATCGATATCGAAACACCCATGCTGACCAAGAGCACGCCCGAGGGCGCGCGCGACTACCTGGTGCCCAGCCGCGTCAACGAAGGCATGTTTTTTGCGCTGCCGCAGAGCCCGCAGCTGTTCAAGCAGCTGCTGATGGTGGCCGGCTTCGACCGCTACTACCAGATCACCAAGTGCTTCCGCGACGAAGACCTGCGTGCCGACCGCCAGCCCGAATTCACGCAGATCGATATCGAGACGTCCTTCATGGGCGAGCAGGACATTCGTGACCTGTTCCAGGGCATGATCAGCAACATCTTCAAGACCGTGCTGGCCACCGACCTCGGCGAGTTTCCGGTCATGGCCTATGCCGACGCCATGCACCGCTTCGGCTCCGACAAGCCCGACCTGCGCGTCAACCTGGAGTTCACCGAGCTGACCGATGTGATGGCCGATGTGGACTTCAAGGTCTTCAGCGCGCCGGCCACGACTCCGGGCGGTCGCGTGGTGGCCCTGCGCGTGCCTGGCGGCTCCGAGATGAGCCGCGGCGAGATCGACGGCTACACCGAGTTCGTCAAGATTTACGGCGCCAAGGGCCTGGCGTGGATCAAGGTCAACGACGTCACCAAAGGCCGCGATGGCCTGCAAAGCCCTATCGTCAAGAACATCCACGACGCGGCGGTGGCCGAGATCCTCAAGCGCACCGGTGCGCAAAACGGCGACATCATTTTCTTCGGCGCCGACAAGGCCAAGGTGGTCAACGACAGCATAGGCGCCTTGCGCCTGAAGATCGGCCTGAGCGCCTTCGGCAAGAAGACCGGCATCTTCACCGCCGGCTGGAAGCCGCTGTGGGTGGTGGACTTTCCGATGTTCGAATTCGACGAGGAAGGCCAGCGCTGGAGCGCCGTGCACCATCCCTTCACGGCGCCCAAGGACGGCCACGAAGACTGGATGGACACCGATCCCGGCAAATGTATCGCCAAGGCCTACGACATGGTGCTCAATGGCTGGGAGCTCGGCGGCGGCTCGGTGCGTATCCACCGTGCCGAGGTGCAGAGCAAGGTCTTCAACGCGCTGAAAATCGGGCCCGAGGAAGCGCAGGAGAAGTTCGGCTTCCTGCTCGACGCGCTGCAGTATGGCGCACCGCCGCACGGTGGCCTGGCGTTTGGCCTGGACCGCATTGTGACCATGATGACGGGCGCCGAGTCCATCCGCGACGTGATCGCCTTCCCCAAGACCCAGCGCGCGCAGTGCCTGCTCACGCACGCCCCCAGCCCGGTCGACGAGAAGCAGCTGCGTGAGCTGCACATTCGCCTGCGCAATCCGCAACCGGCCTGAACGAACAGGCCTGCATGACAGGCTTTATCAAGAGCGACCGGTGGCTGGAAAAAATCGGGGGATAGCGTGCAAAGCTTCAAGATTCCCGAGTCGGTGCTGGTGGTCATTCATACGCCGCAACTGGAGGTGTTGCTGATCGAGCGTGCCGACCAGCCCGGGTTCTGGCAAAGTGTCACCGGCTCCATGGACCGCCTGGATGAGCCCCTGGCGCTGACCGCCGCGCGCGAAGTGCTGGAGGAGACCGGCATTTCGGCGCGGCCGGAAGATTTTCGTGACTGGGCGCTGGCCAACGTCTATGAGATCTACCCGGTCTGGCGACATCGCTACGCGCCTGGCGTCACGCACAACACCGAACATGTCTTCAGCCTGTGTGTGCCGCCGGGCACAGCCGTCACGCTCAGCCCCCGTGAACACAGCGCCTGGCAGTGGCTGCCCTACCGGGAAGCGGCGGACCGGTGCTTTTCCCCCTCGAATGCCGAGGCCGTGCTGATGCTGCCAAAATTTGCCGCGTGACCCGGACCATGGCCAGCCTGAACCCGACGCCGGCCCGAGAATCCCCACCCGAAATCATGGCCCCGCTTTCTTCCCCATCCCCATCCCCCGCGCCCGCGCTGCAATTGCTGCAGGGCGGGCAGGCGCTGTTTCCGGCGCTGGTGCAGGCGATCGACGCGGCCACGGCCTGGGTGCAGCTGGAGACCTATATCTTCGATGTCCACGGGCAGGGTGCGGACGTCGCCGAGGCCCTGGTCCGGTCGGCGCGCCGCGGTGTACTGGTTCAGGTGCTGGTCGATGGCATAGGCACCGACCGCATTTCCCCTGAATGGCAGGAGAAGTTCGACCAGGCCGGGGTGCAGTGGCGTTTTTACGCGCCGCTGGGCCGCGGCCGGTTTGCTGCGCTGGGGCTGCTGGTCCCGGAACGCTGGCGCCGCCTGCACCGCAAGCTGTGTGTGGTCGATGAGGGCATTGTGTTTTGCGGGGGCATCAATATCCTGGACGATTTTTACGACCCCAACCACGGGCCGCTGACGGAACCGCGTTTCGACTTTGCCGTGGCGGTCACCGGGCCGCTGGCCGTGCAAGCCTCCGACGCCATGGCGCTGCTCTGGTGGCGGGTGGAGGCCGGTTACAGCGCACGCCAGCGCCACCTGCTCGCCGCCTGGGAGGCTGTCAAGGCGGCCGGTTACGGTGGCCAGTCCCGGGGGCCGGGTCAGGGCGCTTTGCCCGGCACCGCGCGCGGGCGCAGCGGCACCGCCGGCTTGCTGCTGCGCGACAACCTGCGCAATCGCCGCACCATCGAACGCGCCTACCGCAGGGCCATTGGCAGGGCGCGGGACGAAATCATCATTGCCAATGCCTATTTCGTGCCGGGCGGGAAATTGCGCCGGGCCCTGATCCGGGCTTCCAGGCGCGGCGTCAAGGTCAGCCTGCTGCTGCAGGGCCGCTACGAATACTTCATGCAATACCATGCGGCGCGGCCGGTGTATGGCGCGCTGCTGGCGGCGGGCGTGGAGATCCACGAATACGACGCCGGCTTCCTGCACGCCAAAGTGGCGGTGATCGACGGGCGCTGGGCCACGGTCGGTTCGTCCAACCTTGATCCCCTCAGCCTGCTGCTGGCGCGCGAGGCCAACGTGGTGGTGCAGGACGCCGGCTTTGCGCAGGCCTTGCGTGAGCGCCTGGTGCTGGCCATGACCACCAGCGGCGTGCGGCTGGATCCGGACATCTACAGCCGCCGGCCCTGGCGCCAGCGGGTGCTGGACTACTTCGCCTACGCCCTGATGCGCCTGGCCCTGCTGATTGCCGGCCAGCGGTATTGAGCCCGCGCCGATTTCCGTGCTGGCGGGGCCTTCCCCGGCAGGCACTGAAATTGCTCCTTAATTCATAGCTATCAGCGCCCGGCTATCAAGGGCTGGAGGCTTAAAACCCTTGCAAAAAAGGGGCATGGCTGTTTTGGGGCAGACTGGTAACATCTGCCCATGCTTATGAAATCCAATACGCCTGATTCCCCCCCCCTTCTTGACGAAGGCACGCCGGTCTCCGTCAAGATCCGCGAACGCCTCGCCCTGGCGAAAAAGCGCTTCAATGCCAACGACAACATTGCCGCCTTCATCGAACCGGGCGAGCTGGAGAAGCTGCTGGACGAAGTGGAAGGCAAGATGCAGGGCGTGCTGGACAGCCTGGTGATCGACACCGAGCGCGACCACAACACCAACAACACCGCGCGCCGCGTGGCCAAGATGTACCTCAACGAGGTGTTCAAGGGCCGATATGTGGCCGGCCCCACCGTCACCGAATTTCCCAATGCCGAGCACCTCAACGAGCTGATCATTGTCGGTCCGATCACGGTGCGCAGCGCCTGCTCGCACCATTTCTGCCCGGTGATCGGGCAACTCTGGATCGGCGTGATGCCCAACGAACATACCAACGTCATCGGCCTGTCCAAATACGCGCGCCTGGCGGAATGGATCATGGGCCGTCCGCAGATCCAGGAAGAAGCGGTGGTGCAGCTGGCCGACCTGATCCAGGAAAAAACCCGGCCTGACGGCCTGGCCATCGTCATGGAGGCCAGCCACTACTGCATGGGCTGGCGCGGTGTGAAGGACCTGGACAGCAAGATGATCAACTCCGTCATGCGCGGTGTGTTCCTCAAGGACCCGAACTTGCGCCGCGAATTTTTGTCGCTCATCCCCAAAAAGAGCAGCTAGGGCCTGCCCGCACTATGTATGCAAGATGCGTTGCGAGTCAAAGTGGTCATGCGCGAGGCGCAAAATGCAGCCGGGCTGGAGCCCGGCAAGGCTTTGCAACGCTGCGCATGGCCTTTTTGGCCGCAACCCGGAGGGAACGTGGTTAAAACAGCGCCACTCGTTGTTGCACTCCTAGCCCAGCCGCCCAGGCTGAGCGTCGTCGCGCGCCTAGACTGGCGCTGTTTTAATCACGTTCGCACTTGCATACATAGTGCGGACAGGCCCTAAGGACCCACGATGTTGGTACGACTTCTTTACGCCAGCCGCTCGGTCAACCCCGGCTCCAGCGATCTCACCGAATCCATCCTCGCGCAGTCGCGCAGCCACAACCCGGCCATGGGCATCACCGGCATCCTCTGTTATGGCGGCGGCATTTTCCTGCAGGCCCTGGAGGGCGGGCGCATGCCGGTCAGCGACCTCTACGGCCACATCCAGAGGGACCCGCGCCACAAGGACGTGGTGCTGCTGCATTACGAGGAAATCTCCGAGCGGCATTTTGGCGGCTGGACCATGGGTCAGGTCAATGTCGAGCGCATCAACGCCTCCATCCTGCTCAAATACTCCGAGAAGGCCGAGCTCGATCCTTACTCGGTGTCGGGCAAGGTCTCGCTGGCCTTGCTGGAAGACCTGATGGCCACCGCCTCCATCTGCGGCAAGGTCTGAGTCCTGCTGGCCAGGCGGATGCGCGGGCGCACGGCGTTCGAGCGCGCTGCCCGCCGCTTGCGCCATGCCGCTGTCCGCTTTTGCCCTGATCCTGCTTGCCGGCCTGATTCACGCCAGCTGGAACATTGCGGCCAAAAAAGCCGGCGGCGACGCCCGTTTCGCCTTCTTCACCAGCGTGACATTGATGCTGGTCTGGGCACCGGTCGGCGCGTGGGCCGCCTGGGGGGTGATTCCTGGCTGGGGCTGGCGCGAATGGGCCTTCATCGCTGTCAGCGGCGTGCTGCACGTGCTGTATTACGTGATCCTGCTGCGCGGCTACCGCAAGGCCGACCTGACGGTGGTCTATCCGCTGGCGCGCGGCTCCGGGCCGCTGCTGTCCTCGCTGGTGGCCATCACGCTGCTGGGCGAGCAGATCTCGGCGATGGGGCTGGCGGGCATTGCCGGCGTGGTGGCCGGCGTGTTCCTGATTGCCGGCGGTCCCGGCCTGCTGCGTGCCGCGCACGACCCGGCCCAGCGTCGCCGCGTGCACAAGGGCATGCTGTACGGCCTGCTCACCGGGGCTTTCATCGCCAGCTACACGGTGGTGGACGGTTACGCGGTCAAGTTCATGTTGATGTCGCCCATCCTGCTCGACTACCTCGGTAATTTCGTGCGGCTGGCGCTGCTGGCGCCGGTGGTGCTGCGCGACCGGCCGGCGGCGGCGCGGCTGTGGCGCCAGCAATGGAAGTACGCGCTGCTGGTCGGCGCCATCAGCCCGGTCTCCTACGTGCTGGTCCTGTATGCGATGCAGGTGGCGCCGCTGTCGCATGTGGCGCCGGCGCGCGAAGTCTCCATGCTGTTCGCCGCGCTGATCGGCGGGCATTTGCTCGGCGAGGGCGACCGCCTGCAACGCCTGCTGGGCGCCGGCCTGATTGCTGCGGGCGTGACCGCGCTGGCCCTGGGCTGAACGGTACCGGTCCATGCCCCATACCCTGCCTCTTCTGATCGGCTGTGATTTCTCCAGCAGCCCGACGCGCCGCAAGCCCATCGTCCTGGCCAGTGGATCACTGTCCAGCGGGCGCGTGTTGCTGACCGGCCTGGAGCGCATCGCGTCGCTGGAAGCCTTCGGGGACTGGCTGAGTCAGCCGCGTGCGTGGCTGGGCGCTTTTGACTTTCCGTTCGGCCTGCCGCGCGAGCTGGTCGAGCACCTCGGCTGGCCGGGCACCTGGCCGGCGCTGATGGCCCATTACGCCAGCCTCAGCCGGGAAGAGATCCGGCAGACGTTTGCAGCCTTCTGCGCGGCGCGCCCGGTGGGCGGCAAGTTTGCGCACCGCGCCACCGACATTCCGGCCGGCTCCAGCCCGTCGATGAAATGGATCAACCCACCGGTGGCGTTCATGCTGCACGCCGGGGTACCGCGGCTGCTGGCAGCCGGCGTTCACCTGCCGGGCCTGCAGGAGGGCGACCTGTCGCGCGTTGCGCTTGAAGCCTACCCGGGGCTGCTCGCGCGCGAGGTGCTGGGCAGGCGCTCCTACAAAAGTGACGACCGGCTCAAGCAGACGCCAGACCGGCTGATTGCGCGCAAGGACCTGATCACCGCGCTGGAGATGGGCCAGACCCGGCTCGGCCTGCGCCTGAAGCTCAGCCATGCGCAGCGTGATACCCTGGTCGACGACGCCAGCGGCGACGCCCTGGATGCAGCGCTCTGCCTGATGCAGGCCGCATGGGCACAGGCACAACATGCGCAAGGCGCAGCCAATTACGGCCTGCCCGGCGAGGTCGATCCGCTTGAGGGCTGGATCGTTACTGCATGACCATGACCGCGCTCAAAATCGCTATATTTTTTTTAGCTGTCGGCGCCCATTCCGCATGGGCAGAAGGCATGAAAGTCACATATGTCACCGACGGAGACACGTTGTGGGTCCGGCCCGCCGGAGGCGGCAGGCCGGTCAAGCTGCGCCTGGCCGGCATCGATGCGCCCGAGATCTGCCAGGCCGGCGGCCGTGCCGCGCGTGCGGCCCTGGCCAGCCGGGCGGCGCGCCGCACTGTGGTCGTGGCGACGCAGCGTCATGACGACTACGGACGCGCCGTGGCGACCGTGCATCTGGACGGCGAAGACATGGCCGGCTGGATGGTCGCGCAAGGCCATGCCTGGTCGTACCGGTATGGGCGTGAGGGCGGGCCCTACCTGCGCTTGCAGGCGCAGGCCCGCTCGGCGCAGCGTGGGCTGTTTGCCGATCCACAGGCGCTGCCGCCCCGCCTTTTTCGCAAGCGGCACGGCACCTGCCACCCATGAGGCGCCGCGGCGCGCAGGGGACTGCCTGCCGTCCTACAAAAAATTCCGCAGGCGCTGACGGGCTGCCCAAACCGGCCTGCCTACAGTGGGGGTGTGCTCGTCATTCAGGCGGGCCGCATCCCATTTTCAAAGGAAGAAACCCCATGAACAAGCATCAAGTCGAAGGCCGTGTGGACCAGGCTGCGGGCAAAGCCAAGGAAGTGGCTGGTCGCGTGGTTGGCAATGAAAAGCTGGAGGCTGAAGGACTGGCGGACCAGGCCAAGGGCAAAACCCAGGCGGGTTACGGCGATGCCAAGGAAAACGTCAAGGACAGCGCCCAAAAACTGATCGACAAGATCTGAGTGCACGGGTTGCGAATCTCATCTCAACACAGGAGAGCCATCATGAAATCGACCCCTCTTCGAGCGCGGCGACCACTTCTGGCGCTGGCGTGTTCCGCTGCCGTCCTGCTGGCACTGACGGCGTGCAAGAAAGCGGATGACGGCAAGACCGTTGGCCAGTCGATCGATTCCGGCATCGCCAAAACCGAGAAGGCTGCCAAAGATGCCGGCAATACCATGAAGGAAGCATCCAAAGACGCGCAAGCCACAGGCAGCCAGGCCAGCACCACCATAGGTGAAAAAATAGACGACGTCACCATCACGGCGACCGTTTCCACCGGGCTGGCCAAAGACCCGGATCTGAGCGCGATCAAGATCAATGTCGACACCAAGGATGGCGTGGTCACCCTGAACGGCCCGGCACCCAGCGCGGCGGCGAAAGACAAGGCCACCGACATCGCCAAGCAGGTCAAGGGCGTGACATCGGTGAATAACCAACTGGTGGTCAAACCCGGTTAATTCACTCTTTTTGTTCGAGTCGGTCACTGGCACGCGCCTTCGGGTGGCGGCCAGTGACTTTTTTATGGGCGTTGGCTGGAGGCGGAGGCGCAGGGCCGTGACCCTCATGCGCTCAAGGAGCGTCGCCCAACTGGCAGCGCATCGCGCATTGATCTGCACAAGGCAAAGCGGGGTCCGGTTGCAGACAACCGGACCCCGCTTGACGGGCTGGCAGGACCAGCCCGTGTCACCCCATCGGGGCTAGTTCAAGGACGAACGACGATGTCGTTGCGAACAGCGCGGACATTCTTGGTGTCGCGTGCAATGGTTTCAGCCTGGGCTTTTTCGGCAGCCGATTTGGCAAAGCCGGACAGCTGCACCGTGCCGTTCAGCGTTTCCACACTGATGGCGGTGGCGGCAACCGTCTTGTCTGCCGCAAACTTGGCCTTCACGGCCGTGGTGATGGCGGCGTCGTCAATATAGGCGCCAGCACTTTCCTGGCCGCGGGTAACGGCGCAACCAGCGCTGATGATGGTGATGCCAGTCAGGGCGGCGAATGCAATTGCGCGAGCGTATTTCATGGATTTTCCTTGAAGTTTATAAATATGTTTTGGTGCGAAGAGTTGAGAAGCTGGCCGACAGACGGCACCACGCCAGTCGGTTTGCGAATGGAATTCATCGAAAGCGGTCGTTCCGGGTGCCGGAAGCCAGCAGGGAACTGGCCAGGCCGGCGACCTCGGATGACTTCAGCGCCGCGAAAACGAGGCCAGTCAGCGATATCAGGCGCCAGGGCCGGAGAAACACGGCCGCCGCACCCAGGCCCGCAGAAATGGCCAGCAGCTTCACGGGCTGCTCCTGGGCAAAACGCTGCATCCTCGGCTTGGCAAAATCCAGAGCCAGGCTGGCCGGGTGGCCTTGCCACCAGGACATGACCGTCTGTTTGACCAGTGACCAGGTGCTGGCCGATGCGTCAATCTCGTCGGGACTGCCGCCGTGCTCAACTGCCGTGGCGGTGTCATGCCCCATCTGGCGAACAATCGCCTGCCGGCTGTTGTCCAGGCGTTGGCGGGGGGAAAGCGCGGTGTTGTCGTTCATCATCGGGGTCAGGCTGCTGCGCGCAATGCCTGCGCATCGCGGTCCAGCTGGGCCTTGAGTTCTTCAAAACGGGTAGCGGCCAGGGGCTGCCGCGCCTTGCCGAAGGCGACCAGCAGCAGCAGCAGCATGGCCGCCGGAATGGCCACCAGCACCCAGTGAAACTGGTTCAGCAAAATACCGAGCATCAGGGCCACACCGGCCAGCGTCAAAAACACGCCGGCACACAGGATGACCAGGCCCCACGCCAGTCCGCGCTGAAACAGCTCCGACCCGGCTTCCGAAGCTTCCTCGTGGACCAGGGCGCCATAGGCCGACAGGTGATCGACCACCAGGTCGGGGCGTCTGACGAGAATGGAAAACAGCGGGTGCAGCATGGGCGCTCAGTAATTGGACACAGGAAGCGAACGGCGGAAATCAGCGCTTGTCGCGATGCACGGTCGAGGCCACCAGCAAGGCCACGGCTGCGCCGACGGCGGCGGCGATCAGGATGGACTTCACGGGCTCATTGGACACATAACGCGTCGTGGCGTCTGCATAGCGGTGCATGGAGCGCTGTGCCCGGTCGCTGGCCTCCGAGGCCATGTCCAGGCTCTGGCGCGCCAGCTTCTGCGCCTGGGTGGCCAGCTTGTCGACCAGCGGGTCGATGCTGCCGCGCAAATGGCGCACCTTGTCCTCGGCGCGGTCCAGGGTGTCGTTGGCCAGGCTGCGGGTGCTGTCCATGGCCCTCTCGGCACCGGTCAACATCTGCTCGGACAGATGACGCGTGCCCGACAGGGTGTCCTGGTCAGGGGAATGGCTGGAGAGTGGGTTTTTCATGGGGTCCTTGGAAAATGGAAGGAAAAGGCAGGCGCCAGCGCGATGTGCGCGGGAACTGGAGGATGGCGGGGAGTCACTTTCTTTTCATCAGGCCGACCACGAAGCTGATCACAGCCATGATGGCAAAGATGAAAAAGAGGATCTTGGCAATTTCGACGGCGCCAGCGGCAATGCCCCCGAAACCGAACACGGCTGCAATCAGTGCGATCACGAGGAAAACAACGGAATAGTGCAGCATGTCGATCTCCTTGCAGGGGCGCGCCCCTCGATGTGTGTGGCGCTCGCAGTTGAAACACCTGTGGCAAGGTTAAACGTCGAAGTTCCGCGTGTTCATCGGTGAGTGCCGGCTGCCCTTGTCGGTTGGCATGAACACGCCGTGTAGGACGCAGCCGATAGGCGCTTTCTGCGCAGGCGGCCGCCGTGGCCCAGTTGGCGGGAGCGCTTGCGCTTAAAGCGTTTTGGGCAACACGGCGGAGATGCGGGTGCCTTGGCCGGGACTGGAGACCACGGTCAGGCGACCGCCTGCCGCTTCGACCCGGTGGCGCATGCCGGCCAGTCCGTGGCTCGATCCCTTGATCTGCGTGGTGTCGAAGCCGGAGCCGTCGTCCCGGACCTCGACCGTGATGTAGCCGTCAAAATCATGGAGGCTGATTTCTGCCTGTTTCGCTTCGGCGTATTTGCCCATGTTGGTCAGCGACTCCTGCACCAGCCGGTAGACCGTGAGCTGTGCCGAGCCGCCGAGCTCCACCGTCTCCAGGTCGGTGATGATGCTCAGGCCGGACCGGTCTTCGAATTCGCGCGCCAAAATTTCGAGGGATGCGACCAGCCCCAGGTGCGACAGCGACGAGGGCCGCAAGTCCTCCACAATGCGGCGCTTGAGCGCAATGCCGCTGTTGAGTGTTTCGATCAGGTGCTGCATGCGTTCGGCGGCTTCCGGTGAAATGACACCGAGCCGCGATTTGATGCGTGCCACATCGAGCTTGGCCGCCGTCAGCAGGGCGCCGAGTTCGTCGTGCAGCTCACGTGCCAGGTGGCCGCGTTCGTCTTCCCGCACCTGCTGCAGGTGGGTGGCCAGCTCGGCCAGGGTGGCCGTGCGGTCGCGCACTTCCCTGTCCAGCTGGTCACGTTCGCGCTGCAGGGCTTCCTGTTCACGCTTGCCGGCATCCAGCAGGGCCCGAGTTTGCCGCAGATACATGTAAAACGCCAGCAGCCCGGCCAGCGCGATCAGGGCAATGCCGATGCGCGACAACTGCAGCGAGCGGGTGATCTGGGCCTGGGCCGTGCGCATCTTGCTGTTGCTGGCGTGGACCAGCTTGACGATCTGGCTGCGGATGGCGTTCATCTGGTCCATGCCGACGTCGGTGGTCAGCACAAACTTCCAGGCTTCTTCGTTGCCCTGCTTGCGCATGCGCACGCTGAGGTCCATTTCCGCCAGCTTGCGCGAGACGCTGCGCGACAGGAGGCCGAACTCCGCCAGTTCCGTCGGATAGGCGGTGTAGTGCCGGCGCAGCGTGTCCAGGGTCTGGTTGAGGTCGGCGGTTGCCGCGTCGTAAGGCTCCAGGTATTTGGGATCGCCGGTCAGCAGATAGCCTCGCTGCCCGGTTTCGGCATCCAGCATCTGCTGCAGCAGCAGGTTGACGGCTCCGCGCGTGGCCTGCGACTCCTCAATGCGGGTAACGGCCTCGGTGGACAGGCGAAACCCCGCCTCGTTGATGAAAATCAGAACGAGCGCTGCCAGCACCGCCAGCGGCAGGCTGATTGCCATTTTGGGGATTGCAAACCATCTCATCCTGATCTCCGTTCGGCATGGATCAATAATTCGTGAATAATCGCTACTGAAGACAGAAGCCCGTAATTGCGCGAGGCTGTGTTGCTGCATTGTGCCGTTTGGCGATGCCAGCCTAACCAAGAGGATATGAAATGATCAAAATTGGAATTGTGGATGACCATGCCATCGTGCGCTCCGGGCTCAAGCAGTTCTTCTCGGATCAGGTCGATTTCAGGGTCGTGGGTGAGGCCGCCAGCGGCCGCGAGGCCATTGACTTGGTGCGAAATGTCGAGCTGGACATTCTGGTCATGGACCTGTCCATGCCCGGCCAGAGCGGGATTGATGCCCTGGCCATGATCCGCGCCAAGGCCCCCGATGTCGGCATCCTGATTCTCAGCGGGTACCCGGAAGAACACTATGCGGTCAACCTGATTCGTCAGGGCGCCAGCGGCTACCTGAACAAGGAGTGTGATCCGATGGAGATCGTCAATGCGATCCGCGTCATCTCGCTCGGAAAGCGCTACATCACCCCGGCAGTGGCCGAGTTGCTGGCGCAGCAGCTGAACCGGAAAAACGATGCCACGCCTCACGAGCAGCTCTCCGAGCGCGAGTTTCAGGTGTTCCTCAAGCTCGCCAAGGGCGAAACCGCAGGCGACATTGCCAAGGCGCTGTCCTTGAGTGTCAAAACGGTCAGCACCTACCGGACCCGCGTGATGGAAAAAATGAGCCTGGCGTCCAACAGCGACCTGACGTATTACGCGCTCAAGAACAAGCTGATTGACTGAGGCCCTGCCGACTGTCGCCCGCCCTATTTCTGGGGCTGGCTGGCATTGATGGACCGACACTGCTCGATGCAGTAGTCGACCAGCGCGTCTATCTCGTTGGATTTGTCAAAGACCGCGTCCACGCCGAGTTGGGCGCAGCGCTTGCGGATGTCGGCCGTCGCGTAATTGCTCAGCACGATTACTTTTTGGTGCACCTGGCGGTTGCGGCAGGCTTCCAGAACGCCCAGTCCGCTCCCCTGTTTGAGAAACAGGTCCACGATCGCCAAGTCCCAATGCTGACCGTTCGCCAGCAGCCAGGCCTTGCCTTCATTTTCTGTCTCCGCCGTGCCGACTGCGTCAATCCCGGCCAGCTCTTCCAGCGTAGCCATGAGATTGTCACGGATGGTGGCGTTGTCTTCGACGATATAAGTTTTTAGTCCCACTGAGCTTCAATCCCGGTCTGCCATCCCTGACCGCGGCACTTTTTTCAAACGGTTACAGCGACACTTGGCCGGGTACACATTTACCTGTTAACTAATGTATCTATGTTTTCAAAGCCATTTTGACAGGGTGAGCGTGCTTGGCTTGTAGGATGTTTCCTACTCATGGGCTGTAGGCAGACACTGACAGTCATCGGTGGCTGTTGCCCACGGTGCATCAGCGGTGCTCGGCAGATACTTCACTGTCAGTTGATTTCCCCTTCGCTTTCAACGGCGCGGTGCCAACCACTTGCAGGTGTCGGGCCTCTCCCGGTCTTCCAATTCAAGAATCGCAGGCCGCCCCCATGACCCGTGTCGCCACCTTCCTCTCCCGCCTTCGCGTCCTCCCTATGTGGGGTCGGCTTGTGGCGGGGGCGGCGCTGGTGCTGGCGGTCCTGATTCTGGTGATCGTTTTTTTTCCGTGGGACTGGTTGCGCGGGCCGGTGAACCGCTACGTCAGTGACCAGACCGGGCGCCGGTTCGAAATCACCCGGCGGCTGGACGTGCAGCTGGGACGCCGCATCACGGTCAAGGCCGATGGCATCACCTTCGCCAACCCCGACTGGGCACGCGACCCTTACCTGGTCAAGGCCGATTCCGCCGAGTTCGATATCCTGTTCTGGCCCCTGCTGCGCGGCCAGGTCGAGCTTCCGCGCGTCAGCCTGAGCCAGCCCGTGCTGGGGCTGCAGATCCAGCCGGATGGCCGGCGCACCTGGGCGTTGGGCAAGGACACGTCCGATGCCGGCACCGTGCCACGCATTGGCCAGTTGCTGGTGGACAAGGGCGAGCTCAACTACCTGGCCGAAGCGCAGGGGGCCGACATCAAGACCGAGTTCGGCATGACCGCAGCGAGTGAGGCGGAAGCCGGAACAGCGGCGGCGGGCCGGGACATGCCGCTGAGCTACAGGGCGCGCGGCACCTGGAAAAAAGAGGCCTTCTCGGCCCAGGGGCGCACCGGCAGTGTGCTGCAGCTCAGTGACACCCAGGTCAATCCGTTTCCGATCGAAATCAATGCCAGCGCAGGCCGAACCACGCTGCAGGCCAGCGGCAGCATCGGCAATCTGGCGGCGCTCGACGGCCTGGATGCCAATTTCGACCTCAAGGGTCGCACGCTGGCCGACCTCTACAACCTGCTGGGCGTCGTGTTGCCGGATACGCCCACCTATGCCCTGCGCGGTCACCTCGGCAAGCAGGGGGCCGTCTGGAAGGTGGCCGCCATCCAGGGGCGTCTGGGTAAATCGGACCTGTCGGGCGATCTCGCCTACGACCGCTCGGGCCCGCTGGCCCTGCTGTCGGGCAAGGTGCAGTCCAGGTCACTCGATTTCGAGGACCTTGGCCCGCTGATTGGTGTGCCAACAGGTGCTTCAGGCGCAACGACCAAAACCGTTGCCAAGGACAAACCTTCCTCGGCTGCCAAGCAGGTGCAGGCGGCCGGCAAGGTGTTGCCGACCGCCACGCTGGACTTTGAGCGGCTCAAAACCATGAATGCCGACGTCAACTACAAGGTGGTGGATGTCAAGAACGCCGGCGCCTTTCCGCTGGACCGCTTTGATGCGCGCATCCTCCTGAAGGACGGCGTGTTGCAGCTCGATCCGCTGGACATGGGGGTGGCCGGTGGCCGGCTTGCCGGCCTGATCCGCATCGACGCCAACAGCAAGCCCGCCTCGGTGCAGGCCAGGCTCGAAGCCCGCACGCTGCAGCTGAACCAGCTGTTCCCGCGCATCGAACGCACCGAAGGCAGCCTGGGCAAGCTCAACGGCCGGATCGACCTGGCCGGCCGCGGCAACTCCGGCGCCCAGGTTCTCGGCTCGTCCTCCGGTAGCGTGGCCTTGCTGATGGGACGGGGCCAGGTCAGCAACATCCTGCTTGAGTTCATGGGGCTGGACGGTGGCGAGATCATCAAGTTTCTGGCCAGCGGCGACCGCAATGTCACCCTGCGCTGCGCTGCCGCAGCGTTTGATGTCAAGCAGGGCCTGATGACCAGCCGGACCCTTCTGCTGGACACCACCGACACGCTGGTCAACGGCAGTGGCCAGATCAGCCTGGCTGATGAAACGCTGGACCTGGTGCTGTACCCGCAGCCCAAGGACCAGAGCATCCTGAGCCTGCGTTCACCCTTGAGAATCACGGGCACGTTTGCCAGGCCGGCGGCCGGCCCCGACAAGGCGGCGCTGGCGGGCCGGGCCGGCGTTGCCCTGCTGCTCGGCGCGATCAATCCATTGCTCGCGCTGGCCGCCACGGTGGAAACCGGACCGGGCAAAGATGCCGACTGTGAACGGGTGCTGGCGGTGGCCAGCCCGGTGAAACCACCGGACAAGCCCGCCGCGGCCAGCCCGGCCGCCAAATAAGCCGCGGCGCCTCAGGGGCGCCGGGCCTGCCCGGCGTTCAGGCCGAGGCGCCGCCGCACACCGGACAGGAGGGATGGCGTGCGACCCGCACGTGGTGCCAGTCCATGTTGCGTGCGTCGAGCATCAACAGGCGCCCCGTGAGCGCCTGGCCGATGCCGCACAGCAGCTTGAGCGCTTCGGCCGCCTGCACGGTGCCGACCATGCCCACCAGCGGGGCAAACACGCCCATCGTGGCGCACTGGGCCTCCTGCACCGTCTCTGTCGGCGGAAAGACACAGGCATAACAGGGTGAGCTGCTCTGGCGCGGATCGTAGACCGTCACCTGGCCGTCGAAGCGGATGGCCGCACCGGATACCAGCGGTTTGCGGTGCTTCACGCAGGCGCGGTTGATCAGCTGGCGCGTGGCAAAGTTATCGGTGCAGTCCAGCACCACGTCGGCCTGCTGGACCTGTTCGTCGAGCACGGCCGCGTCGGCGCGTGTGGTGACGGCAAGGACCTCGACGTCCGGATTGATGGCGGCGACGGCCTGTTGCACGGAGTGCGCCTTGTACTGGCCGACACGTGCCAGCGTGTGGGCGATTTGCCGCTGCAGGTTGGTGGCATCGACCCGGTCGTCATCCACCACCGTGATGCGTCCGACCCCGGCGCTGCCCAGATACAGCGCGACGGGTGAGCCCAGGCCGCCTGCGCCCACGATGAGCGCACGCGACGACAGCAGGGTGCCCTGGCCTTCCACGCCCAGTTCGTCGAGCAGGATGTGGCGGGAATAACGCAGCAGCTGGGTATCGTTCATGGGCGGACGTGACCCGGACAGTGCGGGGCAGCCAGGCAGCCGGCCCCTCCGGACCAGCGCTCTGGCGGGCAGACGCGGTCAGTTTTCCTTTTTCTCTTCCTTGCGCTCGACCATGGTCTTGCTGATCATCACAGGCCGACCCTTGAGCTGGTTGATGGCCTGTGCGAGCTGGAAGTCCTTGTCGCTGCCGAACTCGGGCGGGCGGCGCTGCTCGGGGCTCTTCCTGGACTCTTCTTCCAGGCGCTTGAGGGCGTCCTCGCGGGCTTTTTCACGGCCCGGGTCTTTCACTTCGGCACCCTGGCCGCTGGCGAGGTGTTTTTCCAGGTCGGCTTCGCGCGTGCGCAGGGCCGCAAACGGGCTGCCTTCCAGCGTTTCGTCCACCATCACGTCGGGCACGATGCCCTTGGCCTGGATCGACTTGCCGCTGGGCGTGAAATAACGCGCGGTGGTGAGCTTGAGGCCGGTGTCAGGACCCAGGGGCCGGACGGTCTGCACCGAGCCCTTGCCGAAGGTCTGGTTGCCCATGATGGTCGCGCGTTTGTAGTCCTGCAGCGCGCCGGCGACGATTTCGCTGGCCGATGCCGAACCCTCGTTGACCAGCACCACCAGAGGCACGTTCTTCACAGCCGCGGGCAGGCGCTTGAGCGGATCGGCGGCATTGCGGCGCTGGTAAAACTCGGGCGAGGCCTTGTAGGTGAACTTGCTTTCGGCCAGTTGCCCGTTGGTCGACACCACGGTGACGTTCTCCGGCAGGAAGGCGGCGGACACCGCGACGGCCGCGTCCAGCAGGCCGCCCGGGTCGTTGCGCAGGTCCAGCACCAGCCCCTTGAGGTTGGGTTCCTGCTTGTAGATCTGTTCGAGCTTGGCGACGAAATCATCGACCGTGCGTTCCTGGAACTGGCTCAGGCGGATCCACGCGTAACCGGGTTCGACCACCTTGCTGCGGACCGACTGCGTGCGGATTTCCTCGCGCGTGATGGTCACCGGGAAAGTGCGGTTTTCATCCTTGCGGAAGATCATCAGTGTGACCTTGGTCCGGGGTTCGCCGCGCATCTTCTTGACGGCTTCGTTCAGGCTCAGGCCCTTGACCGCGGTATCGTCGATTTTGGTGATCAGGTCATTGGTCTTGAGGCCGGCGCGGTCGGCGGGGGAACCTTCGATCGGCGAAACCACCTTGACCAGCCCGTCTTCCTGCGAGATCTCGATGCCGACGCCGACGAAGCGGCCGCTCGTTCCCTCCCGGAATTCCTTGAAGGACTTCTTGTCGAAATAAACCGAATGCGGGTCCAGGCTGGCGACCATGCCCGAGATCGCGTCGGTGATGAGTTTTTTCTCGTCAACAGGCTCCACATAGTCGGTTTTGACCATGCCGAACACGGCGGCCAGCTGCTGCAGCTCTTCCAGCGGCAGGGGCGTGAGTCCGCCCCGTGCAACGGCCTGCAGTTGCACGGTCGTCAACGCACCGGCGACCGCGCCGATGGAAATCCAGCCTGCTATCTTGAGTTTCTGACCCATAAACACCTTCATTCGCCCCGGTTTTGGGGCAGTTGTCACAGAATTTGAAACAATATACACCTTGGAGAAAGCCCCTGGCGAACAGTTCCCGCAGCCGGCGCTGCCTCTGGCGCCAGCGTGCAGAAATGTTTCAAAAGCGGGCCACCTTTACCTCCCCTTGACACGGGAGCGCCGGCAGGGCGCCGTCGGTGTTTTTGGGCTCAGGCCTTGCCTTGGGCGGCAACCGCCGCCTCGGCTTTGGCAATGGCTTCGCTGTCGCCGAGGTAGTAGTGGCGCAGCGGTTTGAGGCTGGCATCGAGTTCATACACCAGCGGAATGCCGTTGGGGATGTTCAGGCCCACGATGTCCTGGTCGGCAATGTTGTCGAGGTACTTCACCAGCGCGCGTATCGAGTTGCCGTGTGCCGCGACCACAATGCGTTTGCCGGCCTGGATGGCCGGCGCCATGGACTCGTTCCAGAAGGGCAGCACCCGGGCCACCGTGTCTTTTAGGCATTCGGTCAGCGGCACCTCGCCGGGTTTCAATTTGGCGTAGCGCGGGTCGTCGCGCTCGCAGCGTGGATCGTTGGGATCCAGCGGCGGCGGCGGCACGTCGTAGCTGCGGCGCCAGATCAGAACCTGCTCGTCGCCATATTTCTTGGCGGTCTCCGCCTTGTTCAGGCCTTGCAGGGCGCCGTAGTGGCGCTCGTTGAGGCGCCAGCTGTGAACCACCGGCAACCAGGTGCGGTCCATCTCGTCGAGCGTGTGCCACAGGGTGCGCGTGGCGCGTTTGAGCACGCTGGTGTAGGCCAGGTCAAAGTCGTACCCCTCCATTTTGAGCAGCCGGCCGGCGTTGACGGCCTGCTGCACGCCGGTGGCGGTCAGGTCCACATCGGTCCAGCCGGTGAAGCGGTTGTCCAGGTTCCAGGTTGATTCGCCGTGGCGGATGAGCACAAGTTTGTACATGGTGTGAGGCAGCTTCGTGAGGTTGGAAAAAGGGGGGGCGTCTGGGCGCCCGGGGCGGAAAAGGTGTCCAAAAGGGCGGGCAAAGACTGCGGCAGGTGTCGGGAAAAACCGGCAGCGCTCCCTGCATTCTAAAATCACTCCTTAATTGCAAAACCCAAGAAGGACTTACAGTGAAATTTCTCATCGACAACTGGATGCTGATCGCCATTGCGCTGGCATCCGGCGGCATGCTGCTCTGGCCCCTGATCTCCAGCGGCATGGCGGCCGGTTCGCTCAGCGCCGCCGGCGCCGTGCAACTGATCAATCGCGACAAGGCCGTGGTCATCGATGTCTGTGAGGCCACGGAATTTGCCGCGGGCCACGTGGTCGGCGCCAAGAACCTGCCGCTTGGACAATTCGAGGAAAAACTGCCGGCCACCGTGAAAAACAAGGCGCTCCCGCTGATCCTGGTGTGCGCCTCCGGCGCGCGCGCCAACCGGGCGCTGGCCATCGCCAAAAAGCTCGGTTACGAGCAGGCCCAATGCCTGTCGGGCGGGCTGAAATCGTGGAAAGAGGCTAGCCTTCCCATCGAGAAGGCCTGACAACCTGCCGCTGCCCCTTGACCCGACCCCGGAGATTTCGATGTCCCCTGTGAAGATATACCTGACCGCCTCCTGTCCTTACTGCATTCAGGCCAAGCAGTTGCTCAAGCAGCGCGGCGTGGCCGAGATCGAGGAAATCCGCGTCGACCTGCAGCCGGGCGAGCGCCAGAAGATGATGGACATCACCGGTCGCCGGACCGTGCCCCAGATCTTCATTGGCCAGACCCATGTGGGCGGCTGCGATGACCTGATGGCGCTGGACGGCCGTGGCGGCCTGCTGCCCCTGCTGGCCAGCTGAGCGTACAGGCTGCCCGGACCGCTCGGGCCGCGCTGCCCCGGGACGGCCGTCCGAACAGGGATAATGTCCCGTGCCTGCTGTCCAGCGGGCTTTTATTTTTCAAGCAATCCGAAAGACCACCATGGCCGAAGCCAACCTTGATCCCGTGTTCCAGATCCAGCGCGTTTACCTCAAGGACGTGTCACTGGAGCAGCCCAACTCTCCCGAAATACTGCTCAACCAGGAGCAGCCCGCGGTCGATATCCAGCTCGGCGTCGAGGCGACCCCGATCGCCGACGGCCTCTACGAAGTCAGCGTGACCGCCACGGTGCACACCAAGATCGAAGACAAGACCGTGTTCATGGTCGAAGCCAAGCAGGCTGGCATCTTTGAAATCCGCAACATGGCGGCCGAGCAGCTCAACGCGGTGCTGGGCATTGCCTGCCCGCAGATTGTGTACCCCTACTTGCGCGGCAATGTGGCCGACGTGATCCAGCGCGGCGGTTTTCCGCCCGTCAACCTGGCGGAAATCAACTTCCAGGCGATGTTCGAGCAGCAGCAGGCCGCGGCAGCCTCGGCGGCCCAGGAAGCCCCGCAAATCATCGTTTAAGGGCGTTGCGGTGCTGGCATTGCCCCTGGCCTTTTCATCACCATGAAAATTGCCGTCCTTGGTGCCGGTGCCTGGGGCACGGCGCTGGCTGTCAGCGCCGCAGCCGGGGCGGGCCCCGCCGCGCTGCGGCGGCATCAGGTGACCCTGTGGGCGCGTGACCCCGCGCAACTGGCGGCGATGCAGGCGCAGCGGCTCAACACGCGCTACCTGCCCGGCATCGCCTTGCCCGATGCCCTGCTGCTGGCGGGCGGCTCCGACGCCTCGCTGGACGCCGTGTTGGCGCAGCAGGACCTGGTCGTGATCGCCACGCCGATCGCGGCCCTGCGCGGCATGCTGCAGCGCATGCAGCACGTTCGCGTGCCGGTGGCCTGGTTGTGCAAGGGGTTTGAAGCGCCACTTCCGGTCCTTCCGTCCACCCCCTCATCTCCCAAGCCTTTTGGGCTCCTGGCCCATGAAATACGGGCGCAGGTAGCTACCAATTTAAGAGCGGGTGCACTGAGCGGCCCAAGCTTTGCGCAGGAAGTGGCGCGTGGCCAGCCGACCGCGCTGGTGGCGGCCAGCGAACACGCCGAAGTGCGCGAGGCACTGGTGGCGGCCTTCCACAGCCCGACCCTGCGCATCTACGCCAACGACGACATCGTCGGCGTGGAAGTCGGCGGCGCCGTCAAGAACGTGCTGGCGATCGCGACCGGCCTGTGCGACGGACTGAACCTGGGGCTCAATGCCCGCGCCGCGCTGATCACGCGCGGCCTGGCCGAGATGACGCGCCTGGGACTGGCCCTGGGGGCGCGGGCCGAAACCTTCACCGGCCTGTCGGGCCTGGGCGACCTGGTGCTGACGGCCACCGGCGACCTCAGCCGCAACCGCAAGGTCGGCCTGCTGCTGGCCCAGGGCCAGAGCCTGCAGCAGGCCGTCGCCTCGCTGGGCCATGTGGCCGAAGGGGTGTACTGCGCCCGCACGGTGGTGCAACGCGCGCAGGGGCTCGGTGTCGAGATGCCGATTTCCGAAGGTGTGGTCGCGCTGCTGGACGGGCAGGTGAAACCGGCTGAGGCGGTGGCGGCGTTGATGGGACGGGATCCGGCGGCCGAGCTGCGCTAGGGGTTGCTGCGGTCTGGCTCGGGCCGGGTTGATGGTGTTTTATGGCTCCAGCCATTATTCTACGGGCGAAGGAAGCTATTGAATTCATAGCAAATGTTTTCTGTGGCTTGTCATCCCGGACTTAATCCAGGATTCATGCTTGCTGTCCCCCGCGTTGTTCAAGGTACGGTAGCTTGCCAGCGAGCCGGGGGTTGCCCGGCGGCAACTCACTTTCTTTTTGCGTCGCCAAAAAGAAAGTAAGCAAAGAAAAAGGCGACCCGATGGTCTGGATCCCCTGCGCTTCGCTTCGGGGCAACCTGCGGTGCTTCGTCAAAAGCGGGGTCTGGCTAAACTCGCCTGCGGCTCAAACAACGCCAGCCCTGATCCGCTTTTGCCTGCGCTCCTCGGCCCAGCCCGACGGGGGGGAACAAATTCGGGTTCGGGTGCGGGGAGACATGACGCGCGTAGCGCGTCATGTCGGACTCAAGCGGCCGTCATGTTTGCACGTGGTTGCAGCACACGCGGCCAAATGAAGCTCCCCTCCATCGCCCAGCGGGGGGAGGGAGGGGCGGGGGGAGGGAGTGGGGAGTCGCTCCTACAGTGCGAACCAGGAACGCAGCGTGATGCCGCAACGCAGAAGTCAGCCCTTTTGCTGCATCTTCTCAATCCGCTCGCCCATGCGCGACAGCAGGTACCACCACTCGCTGTCGTCGTCGCGGTAGGTCCGCACCGCACCGGCGCGAACCAGGATCTTGCGCAGTTCGTCGTCGTCGAATCCGCCCAAGTGCTTTTTCAGCACCTCGAAGGACCGGTCGGTGAAACTTTTGTGGCTCAGGAAATGGCGCGCGGTTTCCTCGGCCATGAACTCGGTGCGGTACTGCTGCTGCAGCGCCTGGATCTGGTGCTTGAACTGCTGGCGGTTCACGGCAAAGGTCACCAGGCCGCCTACCAGCGTGCCCAGCAGGGTGAACAGAGGGGTCAGGAGGTTGGGGTCCATGGCGTGCTCGAGGGTGGGTGGGTTGGTTGCCGGATTTTTGCAGCCCGCATTATTGCGGTGAATCAAGTCCACGGCAGGTTTCGGCCTGCCTGCGGCCCGCAGCTTTCGGATGGGACTAAACTGGTCGCAGGCTCGCGCAATGCCTGTTTTTTACCACCGCACTTGGGAGCATGCCATGGACAATACCAGCAAGGAAAAACTGATCACTGATATGAAAGTGGTCCTCACCGACGTGGAGGACCTGCTCAAGGCTGCCACCGCCGCCACCGGCGAGACGGCAGCTGCGCTGCGTGAAAAAGCCGCGGGCAAGCTCAAGCTCGCCACCGAAAAGCTGACCGGCCTGCAGGAAGCGGCGCTGCTCAAGGGCAAGGAGGCGGCCAAGGTCACGGACGAGTATGTCCATGCCCATCCGTGGAAAGCCGTCGGCATCGCGGCCGCGGCCGGTTTCCTGATCGGCCTGCTGGTCAACCGCAGGCCATGATTGCCATGGCGGGAAGCGCCGGCGTGCCGGTGTACCCGTTGTTGCCATGAACACGCCCCTTCCCGAACGCCCCGACGGCGGCCAGCCGCCGCGCCTGTTCGCATCGCTGCGCCAGCTGGGCCTGACGGCGCTGGCCATGGCGCACACGCGCATGGCGCTGGCCGGTGTCGAGCTCGAGGAAGAACTGCAGCGGCTGATCGGCCTGTTGCTGAGCCTGCTGGGTCTGCTGGTGTTCGGTCTGGTCGGCGTCCTGATGGTCACCTTGATGGTGGTGCTGGCCGTGGACCCTGCGCAGCGAGTCGCGGTGCTGGCGTTTTTTGCGGCGGTGTACCTGGTGCTGGCCGGCTGGTTCTGGTGGCGGGTGCAGCGCACATTGGCCACGCGGCCACCTTTTCTGCAGGCCACTTTGGCCGAAATGGCGCACGACCGCGATGCCCTGCAGGCCGCCTCGCTCAGCGCCATGCCGCGCGATGGAGGCCCCCATGGATAACGCCACCGGCCAGAGCCAGCGGGCGCTGAGAAAGCAGTTGCTGTTGATGCGCTCGGCGACCGAGCGCGCCGAACTGGTCCAGTCCCTCGGTGCGGCGCGGCAGTCGGTGGCGGTGCTCAAAGGGGGTGTCCCGGGGCTGGCCCTTGGCAAAGGCCTGCCGCTCGCGCTGGGGCTGCTCAAGCGGGCGCCCCTGCTCGCTCCGGCACTGTCGCTGGTGCTGGCCGGCGCGCGCCGGCCCTTGCTGCGTTACGCCGTGCTCGGTGCGGGTTCGGCCCTGCTGGCGTGGAAGGGTTACCAATGGCTGGCCGACCAGCGCCGGCCGGCGACAGCGCCGGCTGACGAGGGCGACCCGCCGCCTGCCCCTTGATGCGGGTGCGCGACAACGTTCACGTTCACCTGGTTTTTGCGTGCTCCTGAATAGATAGCCGCTTGCGTCGGTATCTATTGGACTGGATGCTTTTTTCTTCTCAGAACCGCGGGCTGGCCTCAGATTTCCAGGTTGTCAATCAGCCGCGTGGTGCCCAGCCTGGCCGCGCCCAGCACCACCAGCGCTTGCGCTGCTGCGCTGCCCGCGGGCGGCAGCAGGTCGGTGCGGCGGCGCACCGTCAGGTAGTCGGGTGTCCAGCCGCGGGCGGTCAGCGCCTGCATGGCCTCGGCTTCCAGGGCGTCGAGCTTGTCCAGCCCCTGCGCCCTGGCGGCTTCGCCCAGCGCCCTCAATGCCAGGGACAGGTGCACGGCTTCGGCACGCTCCTGGACATTGAGGTAACCGTTGCGCGAGGACAGCGCCAGGCCGTCCGCAGCGCGCAGGGTCTCGCCGGGGACGATTGTTAACGGCAGGGCAAACTGCTGCACCATGCGCCGGATGATCATGACCTGCTGGTAGTCCTTCTTGCCGAACAGCGCGGTGCCCCCGGGCTTGCCGGCGAACACGCAGGAAAACAGCTTCATCACGACCGTGCTGACACCGACAAAAAAGCCGGGGCGGAAATGCCCCTCGAGGATGTCGGCCAGCTCGGCCGGCGGATGCACCTTGTAGGTCTGCGGCTCGGGGTAGAGATCGGTTTCCCGCGGCGCGAACAGAACATCGCAGCCGGCGGCCTGCAGCTTTTCGCAGTCGGCCTCCCAGGTGCGGGGATAGGTGTCGAAATCTTCGTGCGGCGCAAACTGCAGGCGGTTCACAAAAATGCTGGCCACCGTCACGTCGCCCAGCGGTTTGGCCTGGTTCACCAGCGCGATGTGGCCGTCGTGCAGGTTGCCCATGGTGGCCACGAAGGCAGGGTGCTGGAAGGGGCTCAGTTGGGCGCGCAGGTCGGGGATGGTGCGGACGATTTTCATGCGGTGTGAAGCTCGTGTTTCAAAAGGGAAAAGGGGCGACTATACAAGCGAGAAGCGAGAAGCGAGAAGCGGGGAGACTCCCTCTTCACCAGCCAGGGCCGCAGGCGCAGCGCCCTCTTCTTCGTTCCAGGGGCAGCGCACCGCCGCAGGCTCGCGAAGTGACAAGCGTGGGGGCACTATCTTCACCAGGCATGTAACGCATTGACCGGAAAGCGGCCCTCCTTGACGGCGCGCACATAAGCCTGCATGGCGCCCTGCACGCTGTGCGCTTCGGCCATGAAGTTGTGCACGAACTTCGGCATTTTTCCCAGGTTCATGCCCAGCATGTCGTGCAGCACCAGCACCTGGCCGGCCGTGTTCACACCGGCGCCTATGCCTATGGTCGCGCAGTGGGTGAGTTCCTGGGTCAGCGCCGCCGACAGCGCAGCCGGCACCATTTCGAGCACCAGCATGGACGCCCCCGCGTCCTGCAACGCGTGGGCCTGGCTGGTCAGGGTGGCGGCGGCTTCGTCGCCCCGGCCCTGTACGCGGTAGCCGCCCAGGGCATGCACGGTTTGCGGCGTCAGGCCCAGGTGGGCGCAGACCGGAATGCCGCGCTCGACCAGGAAATGCACAGTCTCGGTGGTCCAGCCGCCGCCCTCGAGCTTGACCATGTGGGCGCCCGCCTGCATCAGCACCACGGCGCTGCGCAGCGCCTGCTCTTTCGATTCGTGGTAGCTGCCAAAGGGCAGGTCGCCGATCAGCCAGGCGGTGGCCTGGGCGCGGCGCAGGCCCCGCGCCACACATTCGGTGTGATGCCGCATGGTTTCCAGCGCCACCCCCACGGTGCTGCTCAGGCCCTGGCAGACCATGCCCAGCGAATCGCCGACCAGGATGCACTCGACGCCGGCCGCGTCGGCCACGGCGGCAAAGGTGGCGTCGTAGGCGGTCAGCATGGTGATTTTTTCGCCCTGGGCGTGCATCTCGCGCAGGCGCGGCAGGCTGATGGGCTTGCGCATCGCCGGGGGCGGTGCGACGGGCAGCGTGCCGTAGGGGCTGGCCGGCGGGTGTGTCATGGCTGTGCTTCGGGGGCTGAACGCGTCATGCCGAGTCGCTCCAGCAACGCGACGTCGGCACCGGTGTCCGGGTTGCCGGTGGTCAGCAGCTTGTCGCCATAAAAGATGGAGTTGGCGCCGGCGAGAAAACACAGGGCCTGCACCGCGTCACCCATTTGCTGGCGGCCGGCTGACAGGCGCACGCGGGCCTTCGGCATGGTGATGCGTGCGACCGCGATGGTACGCACGAATTCAAACGGGTCCAGATCGGCCTGATCTGCCAGCGGGGTGCCTTCCACCTTGACCAGGTTGTTGATGGGCACCGATTCGGGGTAGGGCGTCAGATTCGCCAGTTCGGCGACCAGGCCGGCGCGCTGGCGCCGTGTTTCGCCCATGCCGACGATGCCGCCGCAGCAGACCTTGACGCCCGCACTGCGCACGCGCGCCAGCGTGTCGAGCCGGTCCTGGTAGTCGCGCGTGGTGATGATGTCGCTGTAGAAGTCGGGCGCGCTGTCGAGGTTGTGGTTGTAGTAATCGAGCCCGGCGCTTTGCAGCGTTTCGGCGTGGCCGTCTTCCAGCATGCCCAGCGTGGCGCAGGTTTCCAGTCCGAGGGCCTTGACCGTGCGCACCAGCTCGGCGACTTTTTCAATGTCGCGGTCTTTCGGCGCGCGCCAGGCTGCACCCATGCAAAAACGCGTGGCGCCGGCGTCCTTGGCACGCTGCGCGGCCAGTCGCACTTCATGCGGCTCCATCAGCTTGGTTGCTTCCACGCCGGTGTCAAAGCGGGCGGCTTGCGGGCAGTAGTTGCAGTCTTCCGGGCAGCCGCCGGTTTTGACCGACAGCAGGGTGGCAAATTCAACCCGGTTGGGGTCGAAATTTTCGCGGTGCACGGTTTGCGCGCGGTGCATCAGTTCCGGGAAGGGCAGGTTGAAAAGCGTTTCGATGGCGTCGATGCTCCAGCCGGTCGCCGCGCTGGCGGTGACGGACTGGCGCGGTCGGTGCAGGGTGACGGGTTGTTCAAAAACATGGGACATGGTTTTTCCTCGAAATAGGGTTTTTTTGACGAGGACGCACATGGCATTTTCAGCGAAGCCGCTTCATGCTGTCCTGAATCCTCAAGCGCTCGGTGAAAGCGTGGGCTTTGGCAGCAAGGGTACACCAGTGCCTGCCTGCCTGCGACCGCGCTGCACGGCTTGCTGCAGCTGCGCGATGGCGGTTTCCGGCGAAGGCGCCGCGGTGATGGCGCTGATCACCGCCACACCGGCGGCACCGGCGCGCGCCGCCTGCTCGGTGCGCAGCACATCCATGCCGGCAATGCCGACGACTGGCGTCGGCAGCAGCGCGCACCAGTAGGCCAGGTTGTCGTTGCCTTGCGGGATCCAGGGCATGGCCTTGGCCTGGGTGGGATGGATGGGGCCGCAGGCGATGTAGCTGGGCCGCAGCGCCCAGGCGCGGCAGACTTCCCAGTAGGCGTGGGTGCTGATGCCCAGCCGCAGGCCGGCCCGGGCGATCGCGGCCAGGTCGGCGACGTGCAGGTCTTCCTGCCCGAGGTGTACACCGTAGGCGCCTTCCTCGATGGCGAGCTGCCAGTGGTCGTTGATGAAAAGCTGCGCGCCGGCTGTGGTTGCTGCCGCAATGCTCTGGCGGATCTGCTCCCGGACAAAGGCGCGGTGTGCCGGCGCCTCGGCGTCCTTGATGCGCAACTGCACGGTGCGCACGCCGGCGGCCACGACGCGGGCGACCCAGGCGGCGCTGTCCACCACGGCGTACAGGCCCAGGTCCGGGTCGCTGAGCGCCGCAAAGCCGCTGGCCGTCGTGGGCCGGGGCAGGCTGAAGTGCGGCAGGTTGGCGCTGCGTTGCGCAAAGTCGGGGCGTGGCAGCAGGGGTCCCGTCCCCGTGTGCTGGCTCAAGGTATCGTGTCGCGCCATGCAGGCCATGACAATGGCTTCCATGGCGACAAAACCGCGTGCCAGCGCCTGTGCGGCGGCGTCGGCGAACACGCTGCCCGCGTCGGGTTGGCTTTTGGGGTGTGCGGTCGTGACGGCAGGGCTCAGCCAGCCGCTGGCCTGCGGCGTGTCGGCATAGTCGGCCTCGTCGCCGGTGATCACAACCGCCTCGCAAACGGCGGCGCGCAAACGGGCTGCGGCCTGCGTCACGGCCTCGCGGGTGTCCAGTGCGGGCAAGCCCGCGAGCGTGGCTGCTTCGCGGTGGTTCAGGCAGAGCAGGGCGGGGCGCGGCAGGTCCTGCGCGCTGCCGGCCAGCAGCCCTTGTATTTCCTTCGCGTTGCCGGCAAGGGTCCAGACCGGTGGGGTGTGGGCGGGTGCTGTCATAGGATGAATGGCCGGCCGGTCACCGGGGTGGAAGCGACCGCCATGTCCTGTTGCGCCATGATGCCGGCCCCATACGCCAGGCGCCCGGACTCGATGCCGAGCTTGAAGGCGCGCGCCATCTGCACCGGGTCGCGCGCATGGGCCACGGCCGAGTTGAGCAGCACGGCGTCGTAGCCGAGTTCCATGGCCTGCACCGCATCCGCGGGCGAGCCGATGCCGGCGTCCACGATCAGCGGCACGCCGGGCAGGCGGGCGCGCAGCGTGCGCAGCGCGTAGGGGTTGACCAGGCCCTGGCCCGAGCCGATCGGCGCGCCCCAGGGCATCAGGATGCGGCAGCCGGCGTCGAGCAGGCGCTGGCAGCTGACCAGGTCGTCGGTGCAGTAGGGAAACACTTCAAAGCCGTCGCGCACCAGCTCGGCTGCGGCCGTCACCAGTTCAAACGGGTCGGGCTGCAGCGTGTGTTCGTCGCCGACCACTTCGAGCTTGATCCAGTTGGTGCCGAACAGTTCGCGCGCCATCTGTGACAAGGTAATCGCTTCACGCGCGCTGCGGCAGCCGGCGGTGTTGGGCAGCAGGCGGGCGCCGCTGTCCCGGATCAGCTGAAAAAAGTCGTTCTGCGTGCCGCCACCGGCAGCCAGCTGGCGCTTGAGTCCGACAGTGACCACCTGCGCGCCCGAAGCAGCGATGGCCTGCTGCAGAACCTGCGGTGACGGGTAGCTGGCGGTGCCCAGGAAAAAGCGGCTTGTGAGCTCAACACCTGCGATGTGAAAGGTGTCCGTGCCCGCGAGGCCGCCCGAAGGGGTCTGGGCGCCCTTCCTGGGGGCAGCGAACGAAGAAAGTGTGGGGGTGGTCATTGGTCTAGCCTCCTGTGATGGCCTGGAAGGTGAAAACGGCATCGCCTTCCGCGAGCAGGGTTTGCGCCCGCGCGTCGCGTGCCACAAACTCGCCGTTGACCGCACTGGCAAACGAGGCTGCCGGCTGCCCGCTGGTCTCCAGCAGCTCGGCCAGGGTGCAGCCGCCCGGCACCTGCCGGGCCTCGCCGTTGAATGTGATGTTGATGGTTGTCATGTCAGATGTTGCAGCGTTTGCTCGACCAGTGCCGGCGCAATCAGCCAGCCGTGTCGGAACAGGCCGTTGATGCGGACCAGCCCGGGGCTTTGTTCGACGCGCGGCAGATTATCGGGCAGGGCCGGGCGCAGGTTGGTCTCGGTATGAACCATCCGCGCTTCGGCCAGTTCCGGAATGATGCTGTGCGCCGCTGCCAGCAGTTCGACCGTGCTGCGCAGCGAGATCGGCGAGCGGTCTTCGCTTTCAATTTCGCTGGCGCCGACGACGATGTGGCCGCCTGCGCGCGGCACCAGGTAGACCCGGTGCCGCGGGTGCAGCAGGCGCACCGGCCGCTGCAGTGCCACGCCGGGCGCATGCAGCCAGATGATTTCTCCGCGCACGCCGCGGACCTGCGGCGTGAAACCGTCGTTGGCTGCCAGGCCGGCCGGGGCGGGCCGCGCCCCGGTACCGCGTACATCGAACACGCAGTCGAACCGGCTGACCCCTTGCGGTGTGTGGATCTCGCCGGCCTGCAGCCGGTTCACCGCCACGCCCCAGTGCCAGTGCGCACCCGCCGCTCCGGCGGCATGGGCCAGGGCCTGCATCGCCTGCACGGTATGGATCTGTCCCTCGTGCGGCAGCAGCCAGGCGTGTGCCACGCCATGGACGTCGGGCTCCAGATCGCGCAGGGCCGCGGCGTCGAGCCGTTGCGGCGCATGACCGGCTGGCGCCTTGTGCTGCAGCAGGTCCACCACGCGGTGCGCCGCGCCTTCGTCGCCGCGGTGCGCCAGCAGCAGGCTGCCGCGCCGGTGCAACTCGACCGGCATGCCCAGGGCCGCCACGATGGCGGGCCAGAGATCCAGCGAACGCAGGCCGAGCGCGAACACGTGTTCGTCGGCCGACTCCAGCTCGGCTGTGGGACTGAGCATGCCGGCGGCGGTCCAGCCGGCCGCATAAGGTGCCATGCCCGGTCCGCAGACGGGCGCCTGTGGGCCCGGCGCGGGGTCAAAGACCTCGACCGCATGGCCGGCCCGGCTCAGTTCGAAGGCCAGCAGCCGCCCGAGCAGGCCTGCGCCTGCGATGCCGATGTGCATGATGATGTCCGCCTTTTTTTGCGTGCGCCCAGACGCTCAGAGCTTCTGGATGGGGATGTAGATTTCGCTGCCGCCCTCGCGGAACTCGGCCGATTTTGCCTGCATTCCCTGGTCCAGCGCCGCGTTTTCCGCAATCCCTTGCTGCACCGCAAACTCGCGCACTTCCTGGCTGATTTTCATCGAGCAGAACTTCGGTCCGCACATGGAGCAGAAGTGGGCGACCTTGCTGACTTCCTTGGGCAGGGTTTCGTCATGGAATTCGCGCGCGGTGTCCGGGTCCAGCGACAGGTTGAACTGGTCGTGCCAGCGGAACTCGAAGCGCGCCTTCGACAGCGCCTCGTCGCGCGCGCGGGAGGCCGGGTGCCCCTTGGCCACATCGGCGGCGTGCGCGGCGATCTTGTAGGCGATGATGCCCTGCTTGACGTCGTTGCGATCCGGCAGGCCCAGGTGTTCCTTGGGTGTGACGTAACACAGCATGGCCGTGCCGAACCAGCCGATCATCGCCGCGCCGATGGCGCTGGAGATGTGGTCGTAGCCCGGCGCGATGTCGATGGTCAGCGGGCCCAGGGTGTAAAACGGCGCTTCGTGGCAATGTTTGAGCTGCTCGTCCATGTTGGCCTGGATCATGTGCATGGGCACGTGGCCGGGGCCTTCGATCATGGTCTGCACATCGTGTTTCCAGGCGATTGTTGTCAGTTCGCCGAGCGTGCGCAATTCGGCAAACTGCGCCTCGTCGTTGGCGTCGGCACCGGAGCCGGGGCGCAGGCCGTCGCCCAGCGAGAAACTCACGTCGTAGGCCTTCATGATCTCGCAGATCTCCTCGAAGTGCGTGTACAGGAAGTTTTCCTTGTGGTGCGACATGCACCACTTGGCCAGGATGGAGCCGCCGCGCGAGACGATGCCGGTGCGGCGATTGGCCGTCATCGGGATGAAAGGCAGGCGAACGCCGGCGTGGATGGTGAAGTAGTCCACGCCCTGCTCGGCCTGCTCGATCAGCGTGTCGCGGTAAATCTCCCAGCTCAGGTCTTCGGCGACCCCGCCGACTTTTTCGAGCGCCTGGTAAATCGGCACGGTGCCGATAGGTACCGGCGAGTTGCGGATGATCCAGTCGCGCGTGGTGTGGATGTTTTTTCCGGTGGACAGGTCCATCACGTTGTCGGCACCCCAGCGGATGGCCCAGACCAGTTTTTCCACTTCTTCCTCGATGCTCGAGGTGACCGCCGAGTTCCCGATGTTGGCGTTGATCTTCACCAGGAAGTTGCGGCCGATGATCATGGGTTCGACTTCCGGGTGGTTGATGTTGGCCGGAATGATGGCGCGGCCGCGCGCCACTTCGTCGCGCACAAACTCCGGCGTCACAAACTCGGGCAACTGCGCGCCCATGGGGTTGCCGCGCACGCGGGCCGCGCGTTCGGCGTCGCCCAGGTATTCGGCCATCCACTCACGCTTGGTGTTTTCGCGCAGCGCGATGTATTCCATCTCCGGCGTGATGATGCCGCGGCGCGCGTAGTGCATCTGGCTCACGTTGGCGCCGGCCTTGGCGCGGCGCGGTGTGCGCTGCAGGCCGGCAGCCTGGGCGCGCAGCGCGGCAATGCGCTGGACTTCGGGGTCCGACGGGTCGGTGCGGTCCTCACGTCGCGTGCCATCGTCTACAGCTTGCGCAGCGCGGCCCGCGTAAATTTCTGTGTCACCGCGCGCTTCAATCCACGGCGTGCGCAGGGCTTCCAGCCCGCGACGCACGTCGATGTTGGCGGCCGGGTCGGTGTAGGGGCCGGAGGTGTCGTAGAGCGTGGCGGATTCGCCGTTGCTCAGGCTGACCTCGCGCATGGGCACGCGCAGGCCGGCATGGACCTGGCCGGACACATGGATCTTGCGCGAGGCGGGGAAGGGCTCACGGGTGAGGGACAGCAGCTGGGCGAACTTGTCAGGAGCGTTCATCGGGGCATTCCTTGGCGTGCGTTGCCGCACAAAATGCTCCGAAGGTGTGGCCGACACCAGCGCTGTGGTGTTGGTTGTTGACTGGATAGCCGGGGGGCCGGCGGCAGTCAGCTCTTCTTACGTCGGTACGAACCGAATCAAGTTCACGGGTTTGGGTTGTTGGCCATCTCAGCTGCCGGGCCACAATGGCCGGTAGCACCCCGGAGCAACTGCATTCTAATACAGGCAATCCAAGGGCTCAAATCCTTTTTCCTGTGGTGCCGATAGTGTGCTAACCGGAGGCTTCTTCGCGAAGCCGCTATGCTTGCCGCCAACATTGGCGTGAAACGACGAAAAAAATGAATGAACGATTTGATTTTTCCGATGCCAGCATGGCGCGGCTTGCGCGCGCCGATGCCGGCCGGGCGCTGGACGAAGACCTCGGGACCGGCGACCTGACGGCCGGCCTGGTGGACCCCGGGCAGCGCAGCCAGGCCCACGTGCTGGCGCGTGAAGCTGCAGTGATTTGCGGCCGGCCCTGGGTGGAGGCGACATTGCAGCGGCTGGACCCGCAGGCCGAGCTGGTCTGGCATGTGCGTGATGGCCAGCCCTGCAGTGCCAACCAGGTCATTCTGGAAATCCAGGGAAATTCGCGCGCGCTTCTCAGCGGCGAGCGCACCTTGCTTAATTTCCTGCAGTTGCTCAGCGCCGTGGCCACGCAGACGGCGGCCTATGTGCGGGTCGTGCAGGCGGTAGCGGGCAACCGGGCCCGCATTGTGGACACCCGCAAAACCCTGCCCGGTTTGCGGCTGGCCCAAAAATACGCGGTGCGCTGCGGCGGCGGCAGCAACCACC